>Ga0302285_10000067_pt1 | contig 68285 bp, 68 predicted proteins | sample III_Fen_E2_2_FD_200455 | JGI IMG/M metagenome (GOLD analysis project Ga0302285, IMG submission 200455) | Peat permafrost microbial communities from Stordalen Mire near Abisko, Sweden - III_Fen_E2_2 | ecosystem: Environmental > Terrestrial > Soil > Wetlands > Permafrost | place: Sweden: Abisko... | reverse complement strand
ATTTACAATTTAAGATTGAATAGCAGCAGATGGTTTTTACTTTTTATATACCCAATCACCCAAATAAACAATTACTTAATCAACTAACGTTCTTCTCAATATCTTTCCAAAAATTAGGATATGATTTACTCACTACTTCGGGATGTTCAATGCTGATGGGATGGAAGATGGCGGCTGGTGTAAAGGCCATAGCCATTCGATGATCATCATATGTTTCGATGATGATGTTATCAATAGGTTCACAAAACTCGCCTTCCCATACCAGGCTGCCCTCACTTGCTTCCGTCAGTACAAAACCCAGTTTCCGCAATTCGTTGATTAATGCAGCAATTCTGTCAGTCTCCTTAATTTTCAGGCTGTGTAAACCGGTAAAAATAAAATGAATTCCTTTAAAACAACAGGTCACTGCCAGAGTCTGTGCCAGATCGGGCTGGTCGGTAAAGTCATATTCCAGAGCCGTTGCAACTATTTTGGTGGATGTAAGTAAAATCCCTTCGGACATATAGGTGGTATGAATCCCCAGTTGTTCAAAAAGCTCAGCAACTTTGCTGTCACCTTGATAACTGTCCTGAAAAAGGCCATTCAGAAAGATATTTCCCTTTCCAACCAATGAAAGCATTTCGTACCAGTATGAGGCTGCGGTCCAGTCCGATTCTACCAGGTATTCAATGGGTGTGTAATCCTGAGGTGCAATTTGAATGGTATTCTCAGTCAATTCAATTTCAGCTCCAAACTCTTGCATCATTTGAATGGTCATTTCGATATAGGGTTTTGAAATTATTTTCCCATCAAGTGTTATTTTCAATCCTTTTTGCATAAAGGGTGCTATCATCATCAATGCCGAAATGTACTGGCTGCTTACACTTCCATTCATGTGTATCTCTCCACCGTTCAGTGCACACCCAAAAATACGCAACGGAGGATATCCTTCATTTTCGATATATTCAATGCGTGCTCCCAGACTATTCAGAGCATCTACCAGTATCTTTACCGGTCGGTTCTTCATTCGCTCGCTACCGGTTATAATCCATTCACCTACAGTCTTTGCTAAAAATGCTGTCAGAAAGCGCATAGCAGTTCCAGCTGCACCTATGTCGAATGTTGTATCGTTTGAGTCCAGTGCTTGCAGTGTGGCAATGGTATCATCACAATCCGAAAGGTTTTGAATGTCATAAGGACTATACGATAATGCATTCAATATTAATGCCCGGTTGCTAATGCTTTTAGAAGCAGGTAAATCAATTCGGGCAGTAATATTATCGGTTTTTATATGCAGCTTTTTTTTGTTGAATGTCATAATTATAAGTACTGAAAGGTTCTTTTGTTTATTAGTTTTGAAGTTGCAAATTTAAATCTAAGGATCAATTCAAGAAAATTAATAAGTAAACTTTAAAGTTAAAGTTTTTATTTTGGTAGGAATTCAAGTAAATCGAATCCATGAGTATTTCTTTTTAAATATTAGATTATTAGACAGATAAACCCATCATTTATAATTTAAAAGCTATTGAAATTTAAATTGTGTTTTTTCTCGCGTAGCTTACCCTTGATCCAAAAAAAAATGTTGAGAAAAAACAAATTATAGCTTGTAATAAATTGTTTATTACAAGCTATAATTTTAGAAAATTAAGATCATACATAATGAAAGTTGAGTACTATAATTCAAAAAATATGTCAGTATAAAAGAAATCTGAAAAATCACTTTTTAAATGGTTAACATATAAATCTCAGTTACTTCTTTTTCTGCGAGTCTTACAAAACTACCCTATGTACGGCTTCCTATTCCGAATGTTTTTACAAGGGAAAGTATATCTTCTTTCCTATATCGAGTTCGGAAAACCTGACAGGCGTGCCTAAATACACCCGGAATTGTTTAAAACGGGCAATACCTTGCAGTGTAGTATTCTCAGGTCGTTGAAAATCAATTTTATTTACCCATACCCGAACAGTAAATTGAGCAAAACGCATAACATCGTGGTGCATCACATATTTCATCCAGTCAGTAAACCTTACGACAAGACCTGCTCTATGAGCTACATCGTAGAATGCTGATAGTTCATGCTTACAAATTTACCGGCTTCATTCTCTTATTCTTTCCCAAATAAAAAAAAGGCAGTACTATAAAAATTGAAATTATTCAGGGCTGATTATTAATTTATTTTTGATAATCTACGAATTATTTCATCTCCCAATTCTGTTTTTATTTTTATGTGTTGAATAACTTCCATAACAAAAGGATTACTTTCGAAATTACCCCGTACCGATTCAAAATCCTGATCCTTTTGCTCTTTGTTTCCATCAACTCCAAAACCAGTCCTGAAGTTTAAATCGAATTCTTTTTTTGCATCATTGTAGATGAGTTGATCCAGATTCACCACTGAAGTTTTCCAGCATTCAACCACCTTCACAATGTCTTCAACAGTTACTTTGTCAATTGTTTTATTCCAGAATTCTTCCAGCTTCTGAGCTGCCCAGGTCCATTCGTAGCAGTAATACTCCTGATGCAAAGTTTCAAACTTACTTTGAATTTCATCCAGGCTGAGAGACTCGTTTTCAATTAAAATCAACAAACTGTCAACTTCATTCTTGGGAGCTAGTAAACCCGACAAATCGATCCATTCGCCCGATCCTTTTGTTGTGTCTGGTTTTAGTTGCTGTCTCACTTCCTGAATGGACGTGAATTCAGTTTCCTTCAATCGGTTGATAAGAGAGTTTCCAAGAAATTTATTGATGACGATTTTATACAATTCAATCCCTTTAACGAGGGATGAATTTCTAATGTTGCAATTCTGATAAGTGTAAATTTCCGTTGTCTCGCCTGAAATAACCTGTAGGCTTTTCAATACTTCGACTCCTTTTATCATTTTCTGAATAGTGTATGGGCTGAGCAGGTTGTAATTGATCGGATCCAGTTTCCGGGGATCTTTTCGACTGTCACGTTTTGGCCATTTCTGTGCATCACGTATTGTTCCCACACTTCCGAGATTTATTGCCGGCACCAGAAAGCTCTCTGTGGCATTCTCTATCAGATATGAAAAAGGCAGGTCGGATGTGTCCGAATGCTTCGTATGACGGCCCATCACCAGTGTAAATGCCCCGATTTTAGCAGGCCATAACAGATATGAATCACTGGTAGTTTTAGCACCCCGCTCACAAATGCCCTGATGAATAGGACCAAGTTTATACATGTGATTGCTTTGGTTTGAACCGCTTCCGGCATTCAAAAACGAAAACATACCTGCAATCAACAAACTTGATTTGTGATGTGAAACGGTGTATGGACCAGCAAATATTGCTGTTGCTTCACCATGCATGCCCTGACAGTTGGAGAAAAATAACGAATCAAGTGCCGAATAATGTTTTCCCATTATGCATCCCTGTCCTATAAAACATCGTGATATTAAAGTCGAATCGGTGATTGAAACTCCCGAACTTAGAATAAAATCATTGCATTTCACTCCCGACCCAATAAAAACAGGTGCATGTTCATTGCTGTTGATGGATCCGTTAACGAGAAGCGATGCCCCTTCGAGAATTGCATAATCACCAATCCTGACATTCTTTATACTGCCGCAATTCAAAATTCGTACATTCTTTCCAATTGTTCCTGTTTCGGACTGTATTGTCTTTGCATAATCATCAATCAGAGTTTGCAGTCTCTTTATTACTCCCGGAAGGTGACGATATAATGTCATGACATAAGCCAACGGGGCTGAAAGGTGGTCAAAAACAGGAATTTCGCGTCCGCCACCCTCATTCATGACAGGCACTTTAACGCCATTGCCAAATGTCGAATGTCCATCAACAACCAGTAGATTTACATTCTCAATGTAGGAGCCATCCTGAATGTCATAATTTGCAATATAATTCTGGATTTCATCAATAAATACATCGTTCCCCACAATGCAATTATGCAATACACAGTTGTAAATGCCTGAGTGTTTTTTTACGCCACCAGCCAGCTCGAAAACTTTATTATAAGTGCCTAAAAAAGCAGTTCCTGAAAAATGTACATTGGTGATAAAAGCAGGTGAAAAGTCTTCAGTGACCTGAACATTCTTCCAGTTTTCGGCTGAACAACCATAAACGGTCAATGTTGCTATTTCTTTTTCACTGAGAAATCGATAATCTGTCATAGGGTGATAATTAATGTTTATCTCTGGGTTAAATCCTCTGATTCTGTTTCAATGTCAGCGTAGTTCTGAAACAAGAAGTCATTATATGGATATCGTTCAATGTGGATTTCCTTGATTTTTTCATATAAAAGATCTTTCAGGCTGTCAATATTGATTTTCTCTTTTGCTGATATGAAGATGCAGTTATCATGCATCTTAGCCATCCAGGTATTCTTCAATTCTTCCAGACTGATATTCTCGCGTTTTACCGGAGCCAAATCGTCTTCTTCCTTTGGAGTATACCCAAAGGCATCGATTTTATTAAATATTAAAATCATTGGTTTTTCCTGCGGATCTATTTCCTTGAGTGTCTGGTTCACCACTTCAAGTTGTTCTTCGAAGTTTGAATGGGATACATCAACAACGTGTAACAATAAATCTGCTTCCCGCACTTCATCCAATGTCGATTTGAACGATTGCAATAAATGATGAGGCAACTTACGGATAAATCCTACTGTATCCGAAAGTAAAAATGGCAAATTGTTAATAATTACTTTTCTGACTGTCGTATCCAGTGTTGCGAATAATTTGTTTTCAGCAAAAATATCCGATTTACTGATCAGGTTCATGAGGGTCGATTTTCCTACATTGGTATACCCCACCAAGGCTACACGAACCATTTTACCACGGTTTTTGCGTTGTGTTGCCATTTGTTGATCAATATCCTTCAGGTTCTGTTTCAACAACGATATTTTGGTAAGTATAATCCGGCGGTCGGTCTCAATTTGAGTTTCACCCGGACCACGCATACCGATACCTCCCTGTTGACGTTCCAGGTGTGTCCATAATCTGGTCAAACGGGGCAACATGTACTGACATTGTGCAAGTTCAACCTGAGTCTTTGCATTCGCAGTTTGTGCTCTTTTAGCAAAAATGTCCAGAATAAGACTTGTTCTGTCGAGAATTAATACCTGTAGTTCAGCTTCAATATTCCGAAGTTGCTTAGGCGATAGTTCATCATCAAAAATGACAACCCCTATTTCATTTTCTACAACGAAATTTTTTATTTCAATGAGTTTACCCGGTCCTACAAAAGTTTTTGGGTTGGGATATTCAAGCCGTTGGAAAAACAGTTTCTCAGGTGATGCACCTGCCGTTTCAGCCAGAAAAGCCAGTTCGTCGAGATATTCACGAGCTTTTTCTTCCTTTTGGTTCTGAGTAATTACCCCAACCAATACCGCTTTTTCTTCGTATATTTCTGTTTTCATTTTATTTGTTTTTTAGTTGATTATTCCAACCGGTTTACCTGGACTTGAGTTAGAACGTTGACAAAAATGCCGTTTTTGCCTGTTTTGTAATTCGGAAATCTCTTTGATTAAAAAAGTTTCATAACGCAACTCTAACCAATTTAATGAATTTAAAGTTCATTCCTTGCATTAAGTTGAAGACTCTGAATATTTTAAAAACTATTAAATTAGAGTTTAAAAACCGACTATTCAATTAAACAAATGTACTATATTTTTTTAAAAGTACATTTTATCCTTCTTAAATAAATGGTTTTTTCTTTGTCGGTCACTATGAAATTGTAATTTTGTATTTTTTTTTTGATAGCAGGATATTATTTTTCACTTTTTTACCGTTTATTGAGATAGAAATTTTATTTCTACACTTTCAGACCATAAAATTAGAGTATCTTTGGGTGTTTTTTTAGAAAATTAAATATGATGTTATTTTAAAACCTGCTTCTAAGCTCACGATAAAAAGATTTTAATGACGAAAAGATTTTTAATTTTACTTTTATCAGTAACCGTCTCTTTTCTTGCCTATTCACAAGCCGGAACAGGTGTCTATCAGTTCCTGGATCTGCCTGTTTCGTCCCGTTTAGCAGCATTGGGAAGTGTCAATGTCTCTATACATGACAATGATATAAACTTCGCGTTCCAAAATCCGGCATTGTTGTCAGCAGAAACAAACAATGTTATTGGACTTAATATGGCAAATTATTTAGCTGATATTAAATTCGGCTCAGCAGTATACGGACGAAATTTTGGTGATAAAAATTATTTTTCTTTAGGTATTCAATATATCGATTATGGCAAGTTTAAGTATACAAATGAAGCTAACAGTCAATCGGAAGTAACCTATTTTACCGCCAAAGATATGGCATTGTATATTATGTATGCACGTCCTCTTACCAATAAAATTACTGTGGGTGCAACTCTTAAACCCGTGTATTCGGTTTATGAAACCTATACAAGTTATGGGTTGGCAGCTGATGCCGGGGTTAGCTACAATGATTCAACCAATCTTTTTTCTGCAGGACTGGTGTTGAAGAATATGGGAACACAATTGAAAGGTTACTATTCTGATGAGGGTGGACAACATATTGAACCTCTACCTTTTGATATTCAGTTAGGTGTTACTAAAAAATTCAAATATGCTCCCCTTCGTTTGTCTCTCACATTGGATAATTTACAACACTGGGATTTAAGTTATGAATCTACCAACCAACCTACCGATAATGTTACCGGAATAGCAACAACTAAAAAAATCGGATTTGCTGATATGGCTTTCAGGCATGCCATTCTTGCCGCTGAATTTGTGCCCTCTAAAAACTTTTATCTGACTGTGGCTTATAACGATCGTCGTCAACAAGAAATGACCGTGTCAGGCTTTAAAAGCGGTGCAGGCTTTTCATTCGGCGGGGGTATTAAACTTTATAAATTCCATGTTGGATTTGGTATGACGCAATTCCAGGTTGGAAACTACGCCTATCAGTTCTCTATCAGCACTGCACTCAAAGATTTCAGGTTGTAATTGATCCTTTATCCAATAATTTCATTTATCTTATGAATAAAATAATTGTTGCCATTGATGGCTTTTCATCGTGTGGAAAAAGTACCATGGCAAAAGAATTAGCCCGCGAAGTTAATTATGTCTATGTCGATTCAGGTGCTATGTATCGAGCAGTGTCCCTCTATAGCATTCAAAAAGGCTGGATGACTGATACCGATATCAATATTGAAGAACTACACAAGAATATCGGATCGGTTCAGATTGAATTTAAAACGAATGCAGAAGGAAAATCCGAAACGTATTTGAACGGCATAAACGTGGAGATGGATATCCGCTCACTGGATGTTGCCAATGGTGCCAGCAGGGTGAGTACCCTGGGCTTTGTCCGTCATGAATTAGTACGCCAGCAACAACTTATGGGTCAAAAAAAAGGCATTGTCATGGATGGACGTGATATTGGTACTGTTGTCTTTCCTGAAGCCGAATTGAAGATATTTGTTACCGCTTCTCCCGAAATACGTGCGCAACGTCGATTGGATGAAATGATTGCAAAAGGGGAAACTGCCGACTTCGAAGCTGTACTTTCCAATGTAAAAGAACGTGATGAACGCGATCAAAATCGTGCAGAAAGTCCTTTACGTCAAGCCGATGATGCCTATTTGCTGGATAATTCACACCTGACACGCGAAGAACAAAGCAGTATCTTAAGAACTTTGTTTACCGAAAGAACGTTTTAGGTATTTACAATTTGGTCATCCGCCTTAAAACGGACACGTTTTACATTTTACAATTTTTCCGGACAGGAACTTTTTTGATTTGTCATTTGTGATTTATTGTCCCGATTGTAAATTATAAAATGTAAATCGTAAACAATTTAAAGTAAATGACCAAATGGATTTAAATATAGAAATTGATAAAAAATCAGGATTCTGTTTTGGAGTTGTTAAAGCTATCTCAAAAGCAGAAGAAGAACTTGCCAAAGGAGAAACACTGTATTGCTTAGGTGATATCGTTCATAACGGACAAGAGGTCGAACGACTGACCCGGTTGGGCTTGATCACCATAGACCATGAACAGTTTGAAAAACTCTACAATGTTAAGGTGTTATTGCGCGCTCATGGTGAACCTCCCCGCACTTACCAGATTGCCAAGAAAAATAATCTGACGCTTATTGATGCTTCCTGTCCTGTTGTCCTGAAACTCCAATCACGTATTAAGAAAGCTTACCTTGACGATTCGTCAGAAGATACTCAAATTGTCATATACGGGGAAAAGGGTCATGCTGAAGTGAACGGGTTAGTAGGTCAAACTGATGAAAAAGCCATCGTCATTGAAAGTGAAGCTGAGTTGAGCAAGCTTGATTTCTCTAAAAAAATAATTTTGTTCTCTCAAACCACGAAGTCGTTGGATGGATTTAATCATTTAGTAACAACATTAAACGAAAAGATAATAAACGGTCCTGATTTTGAATTTTCAGATACTATTTGCCGTCAGGTAGCTAATAGAATTCCAAATATTACTACCTTTGCAAAGAAAAATGATATTATCATATTTGTAAGCGGTAAAAAGAGCTCAAATGGCAAAGTATTGTATGAGCATAGTAAAAAAATAAACCCAAACACTTATTTTGTTACCGAAGCCGATGAGATAACAGCATTGCAGTTGGATTTGACTAAGAAGATCGGCATTTGCGGAGCAACCTCCACTCCACGCTGGCTGATGGAGGATGTTGCTAAAAAATTGAATGAACTGGCATTCGGTTCACAGATGAATGAAAAAGAAATATAGGTTACTTGTTATATAAAAGGATTAATAATGAAATACGAAATTAAATGTATTGGTTTACTTACCTCCGGTGGTGATGCCCCCGGAATGAATGCAGCGATTCGTTCTGTAACGCGTGCTGCTATTTTCAATGGAATTCGTGTTAAGGCAATTTACAGAGGGTATAAAGGCCTTATTACCGGTGAAATTAAAGAATTTCAGACACAAAATGTCAGTAATATCATTCAACAGGGAGGTACAATCCTCAAAACAGCCCGTTGTATGGAATTTCTTACCGTCGAAGGTCGAAAGATGGCTTACGATACCATGAAAAAAGAAGAAATTGATGCATTGGTGGTCATTGGTGGTGATGGAACATTTACGGGTGCGCGCATTTTTGCACAGGAATTTAATGTGCCAATTGTAGGCCTGCCGGGAACTATTGATAATGATTTGTATGGAACCGACTCAACCATAGGATACGATACCGCTTTGAATACCATTATTGAGGCAGTGGATAAAATCCGTGATACAGCTTCGTCACACGAACGGCTATTCTTTATTGAAGTCATGGGGCGTGATGCCGGATTTTTAGCATTAAACAGTGCCCTTGCTTCAGGAGCCGAAGCAGCAATTATCCCCGAACGTGAAACGAAAGTGGATCAACTGGAAGAACTGATCAAAAATGGCTTCCGTAAAACTAAAAACAGCAGCATCGTTATTGTTGCTGAAAGCGACATAACAGGCGGTGCTACCGGATTAGCCGAACGTATGCGCATTGAGCACCCCGAATATGATGTACGTGTTACTATTCTGGGGCACATTCAACGCGGTGGTTCACCTTCTGCTTACGATCGTATCCTTGCCAGCCGTATGGGCGTTGCAGCTATTGATGCATTGATGGACGAACAACGAAGTATTATGATTGGAATTGTAAACGATGTCATTGTACATATCCCGTTCACCAAAGCCATTAAAGACGACAAACCGGTTAATGAAAACCTGTTGGGAGTTCTGCAGATATTGTCGATTTAGAATGCCGTTTGAAAAGTTTGAAGAGTTTGAAGAGTTTGAAGTTGTGATTCATATACTGATGTTCTAAATATTGAATTTACAGTAAGAACAAAGAATAAATAACCAAGAACTTTTCAAATACGGAACTTCAAACTCTTCAAACTCTCAAACTCGGAACACGGAACACTGAACGTGAAACCTCAAACCTTTCAAACCACAAACATACTTTGTCCAAGACTTCTATCCTCTTCGTTTGCCTGGGTAACATCTGCCGCTCACCCATGGCTGAAGGGGTGTTTCTGAATATTCTCGTGCGGGAATCTTCATCTGATCTTTTTGAAATTGATTCTGCCGGTTTGCTTGATTATCACAAGGGTGAACCAGCGGATGGACGTATGCTATCTCATGCTTCAGCCCGGGGGTATACGCTTCTACATCGCTCACGTCCTGTTGTAAAAGCCGATTTCGATCGCTTCGACTGGATTATCGGTATGGACGATCAGAATATCCGTGGATTAAAACTACTTACTTCCAACCCCGGTCATGTGGCAAAAATCCATTTAATGACAAATTTTAGCCGGCTTATACAAGCAACACATATTCCTGATCCTTATTACAGCGGTGACCAGGGATTCGAAAATGTAATCGATTTGCTTGAAGATGCCTGCGAAGGACTCTATCAAAAGGTTTGTAGTTTGTAGATTGAACCAAGAACCAAGATCAAAGATCCAAGAACCAAGATCCAAGATCAAAGAACCAAGAACCAAGAACCAAGAACAAAGATCAAAGAATCATGAAAATAGAATGAAGAATACATAATTTCGAACCTTTCAAACGTCAAACTCTTCAAACGTCAAACTCTTCGAACGTCAAACTCTTCGAACTTCAAACTCTTCAAACGCGGAACGCGAAACACTTTCCGGTATTCATTGTTGATTCCATTTCCAATTTTGTATTTCCGGCATATCTACACCATTTTTATCAATGTATTTCCTGTGTTCAATTAACTTGTCTGCCATCTTTTGTTTCAGTTGTAAAACTTTTATTCCTGGGTTATTGATTCTGTTTAGTACATCCATCACCAGATGAAACCTGTCAAGATCATTTAAAACCGTCATGTCAAAGTAAGTTGTAATAGTTCCTTCTTCTTTATAACCCCTGACATGAATGTTCTCATGGTTATTCCTCCGGTAAGTCAATCTGTGGATTAACCAGGGGTACCCATGGAAAGCAAAGACAACCGGCTTGTTTTTAGTAAATAAAGCATCAAATTCAGGATCAGTTAATCCATGAGGATGCTCCGTTGATGGTTCGAGTTTCATAAGATCAACCACATTCACTACCCGTATTTTTAATTCAGGCAAATATTCCCTCAGAATAGACACTGCTGCCAGCGTTTCAAGTGTTGGTACATCCCCACAACATGCCATTACTACATCCGGTTCCGAGTCCTGATGACTGCCTGCCCATTCCCAGATACCGATCCCCTTTGTACAATGTTCAATGGCATCTTCCATACTGAGCCATTGAGGCGCCTGATATTTTCCGGCAATGACAACATTCACATAATGCCGGCTCCTCAGGCAATGATCCCAAACCGATAACAGGCAATTTGCATCCGGTGGAAGATAAACACGAACGATCGATGACTTCTTGTTGACCACATTATCAATAAATCCGGGATCCTGATGCGTAAAACCATTGTGTGCCTGCTGCCATACATGGGAAGCAAGCAAGTAATTCAATGAAGCAATATTCTTACGCCATGGTAATCCGGCACTAACTTTCAGCCACTTGGCATGTTGATTGAACATCGAATCTATAATATGAATAAATGCTTCATAACAATTAAACAACCCATGCCTTCCGGTAAGCAGGTATCCTTCCAGCCATCCTTCACACTGGTGCTCGCTCAGCATTTCCATTACCCGTCCATCAGGTGCAAGAAATTCATCATTTTCCAGTGTCTGAGCATTCCATTGTCTGTCAGTTGCTTCGAAAACTGCATTCAGACGGTTCGAAAGTGTTTCATCAGGTCCGAAAATTCTGAAATTCCGTTGTTTTTGATTCAGTCTGATCACATCCCTTAAAAACACCCCAAGTTCATAGGTGTCTGCTGCCTGCACAGATCCGGGATAGGATACCTGGACCTGGTAATCCCTGAAATCGGGCATAATAAGGTCCTGAAGCAATAATCCGCCATTGGCATGCGGATTGGAACCCATTCTTCGGTTACCCGTTGGTGCCAACGCGGCTAACTCCGGCAACAGACTTCCTTTCGAATCGAAGAGCTCTTCGGGCTTATAGCTTCTCATCCAGTTTTCAAGAAGTTGAAGATGGTGAGGATGCTCCGAATCAACCAACACCGGAATCTGGTGTGCACGGAAAGTTCCTTCATTAGGAATCCCATCCACTTCTTTTGGCCCTGTCCAGCCTTTCGGAGAATTAAATACAATCATTGGCCATCGTGGACGTGTTTTAACCTCGTCTTTTCTGGCACTTTCCTGAATTTGTTTTATTTCTGCTATAACAACATCCAACGTACCTGCCATAAGTTGATGCATGGATTCCGGTTCATCCCCTTCCACAAAGTAAGGAGTCCATCCATAACCCCGAAGCAGCTGATCAAGTTCCTCATGAGTCATACGTGCAAAAATAGTTGGATTTGCAATTTTGTACCCATTCAAATGCAGGATGGGCAATACGGCTCCATCGGTTGCTGCATTGAGAAATTTATTCGAATGCCAGGCTGTTGCCAATGGACCTGTTTCTGCCTCTCCATCGCCGACTACGCACGCAACTATAAGTTCCGGATTGTCAAATGCGGCTCCAAAAGCATGGCTCAGTGAATATCCCAATTCACCTCCTTCGTGGATGGACCCGGGACATTCGGGTGATACATGACTTGGAATTCCTCCGGGAAATGAAAATTGGGTAAATAACTTTTTTAATCCCGCTTCATCTCTACTGATTTCCGGATAGATCTCACTGTATGTGCCTTCCAGGTAGGTGTTTCCAACCAAAGCCGGTCCGCCGTGACCGGGTCCGGATATATAAAACATGTCCAGGTCATATTCTTTTATAATACGGTTCAAATGAACATAGATGAAATTCTGTCCGGGTGTAGTTCCCCAGTGCCCAAGGAGCATTGGCTTAACATGGCTTTGTTTTAAAGGTTCCCGAAGCAACGGATTGTCATAAAGGTAAAGTTGTCCCACAGAAAGGTAATTGGCTGCACGCCAATAAGCATTCATTTTTTGCAGGAGATCCGGGGATAAAGGTCTGTTTGTTGTTTCCATCGTTCCGTTTGTTTATTTTATTTGCCAGTCGGTATGAAAGGTTCCTTTTGAATCAATACGTTCGTAGGTGTGCGCACCAAAATAATCACGCTGTGCCTGAATCAGGTTAGCCGGTAACCAGGAACTGCTGAATGCATCCAGATAACTCAGGGAAGCCATCAGCCCGGGTATTGGAACTCTCCCTTCACTTGCAAAAGATACCACCTTTCGAAGGTCTTGCTGATTGTCTTTGATCAATTGAGAGAGGCTGCTATCCAGCAATAAATTAGGTAGATCTTTCCGGATATGAAATGCTGCCATAATATCCTCAAGGACAGCTGCACGGATAATACACCCACCCCGCCAGATACGGGCGATAGTTTCATTGTCAAGTTGATAGTCGTATTTGTCGGATGCTGCTGTCAGAACAGCAAAACCTTGTGCATAGGTCATCAATACGGCAACATAGAACGCATTGCGTAATTGTATCAATGTATCTTCCCGGTTGCCCCCAAAATGAAATACCGGTCGTTGATAGAGGTTGTTAGCGCTACTCCGTTGCTTTTCAAAGGTTGATAAATCCCGCATCGTTACCGCCATATCGATGGTTGGTATGGGTACCTGTAATTCCATGGCGCTTTGTGAAGTCCACATCCCGGTTCCCTTTTGTCTGGCTACATCAAGAATTTCATCAATCAGCCTCTTACCGGTCTTATCATCAACCTTTCCAAAAATATGACCGGTGATTTCAATCAGATAGCTGTTTACTTCGGTGTTGTTCCAGGATGTATAAACATTATGAATTTCTTCATCGGATAACCCCAGACCTTGTTTCATGACTGCATAGGTCTCGGCAATTAATTGCATGATTCCATATTCAATGCCATTGTGCACCATCTTAACAAAATGCCCTGCAGACAAGGATCCTAAACAGGCAACACAAGGTTCACCATTCACTTTGGCAGCGACGGCTTCCAGCACAGGTTGTATCCTTTCGTATGACTTTCTGGACCCACCGGGCATAATGCTTGCTCCTTTCCGGGCACCTTCCTCTCCACCGGAGATTCCCATTCCCATAAATTGGATATTTTTTTCTCTTAACTTAATCGTGCGAACGTTTGTGTCTTTAAAATATGAATTTCCCGAATCAATGATCAGGTCATCTTTTTCAAGATAAGGTACCATTTCATTTATTACCATATCCACCGGGGCTCCTGCAGGAACCAGCAATATAATGGCACGTGGCTTTCGGATACTGGTTATAAACTCACGAAGATAACCGGTGCAATAAATATCCCTGCCGTGTGCTTCTGTCCTGAGCGCTTCTACCTTAGCCGGATCATTATCATATCCTGCTACTGAAAAACCATGATCGGCCATGTTCAACAATAAATTGCGTCCCATAACCCCCAGGCCCACCATACCTATTTCATATTCATGTTTTAAATTCATAATTTGCTTGCATTTAAGAGATGATGTTTGTTCTATGATTGATTTACCCAATCCGAATAATTGAGTATTTTTAGTTGGAATCCTGTCTCTATTTTGATGAATGAACTATTCGTTTACATATTGACCTGAAGTAGGTTTGTAAACGGATAGTTCATTTGTGATCTTTTACGTATTTTTAATTAAACAATCGAAGAGGCAATTGGTTTAATTTATTAAAATTAAAAACTGTAAGAATGAATATAAACACTATGTGTCTCAGTAGAATAAAAAATCAATTTAAAGGTTGTATTTCTGCCTGTTAAAACAAATAGTACCAAGAAGAATAAACAGGATAAAAATGTACTAGGTTAAATTGTACCTGAATTTGTTTGTTTCCAACGGTAAATGGTTCATTCAGGAGATTGAAGTGGAAATCTAATTTCATCCCAGTCTTCGGGTTGCCCAAAATAATCGTATGATAACAGGTTGGCCGACCATTCTGTCCAGGTGTGCATATGAATATGTTTTTTATTTATCGATGTCTTGATAGCGCTCAGTAAACTTACCGGAGAAATTCGAAACCAAAAAAACAAGACCCCCTTTTGCCGGTATTGCAGAATGTGTCCAAATTCATGCCTCAATAAACCGGTATTGTTGATTTGTTCTACCCCTAAAAAGATCCCTATTCCTGGAATGGTGATGGCAGAACCCCGGTTAAATCCTCTGGTGTTTAATGCGAAAATTTTGATACCTTCAAATGTCCGAACCATGAATTGTTTAGTTTATAACGCAAGTCAATTGTATCCTTCAGGAAAATCAGGGTGTAATGTATTCCTCCGGAAAAGCAATTGACTTTTTCTTTTACTGATTATGATAGCTATACCTACAGAGACCGGCCTTCATAAACTTGTGATGTTGAATAAGGTTCCACGCTCCCTTCAAAAGTTAATTCTCCGGCGCTCAATCCTGTTAACCGTGCTGTGTTATTTCCCCATAAACTAATTGAGAAAAATAAGTCGTAAAATCCAATCGATGTACTGACGTTGACGGAAAGATTGAATGATTTTTGTTTTTTATTTTCAGTGAGTACCCATCTGGTAATCTTTCCTTTTGCCGTAACTCCTCCCACCCCGTTCGGACCATTCCGATAATCCGATCCCACCTGAATGATGGCAGTAGTCGAATCGATGGCCACAAAGTTAATGGTCGAATTCACAATCCGACGATTACCACGCTTGTCCTGCAGGTAACTAGCCACTAAAACAAAATTCCTGTTTTCAAGCATGTATTTGTTCAACCGGTATTGACTTTCAGCAATTGAATCTTTTTTTTCTTTTCGTGTCAATGCTACCCTTTGACCGGATTCCTGAGCAACTAATATGCCTGAAGAAATGACCAATACCAGTATTAAAATTATTTTTTTCATATTAGTATCCTTTCCTATTTTTGTTTTTCTTAGTCACACAAGATTTATTCCAGACAATTAAAAAATAAAGATATTTTGAATTCAACGTCAAAAAATAATTGTATTTAAACATGAAAGATGCTTTCTTATGTTTTTTTAAGGCATGTTATTCCAATTGAATCGTTTGTTGGGTTACTTTCATTATTTGATTGCAAAATTAGTCCGAATGGTAATGGATGCTTTCTTGTTTTTCGAGGATGTATTAAAGGCACCTCCGTAACTAAAGTCTTCGTTGCTGTTGGGTGCTGTAATCTGGAAAACTCCCATGTCAGCCTTCAGGATCTTACCCAAAGCGCCGCCCGAATTCACGGCAATAGTTTCTGCCCGCTTTTTTGCATCGGCGCTTGCTTTTGCCAGTAAATCAATCTTGAGTTCCGATAGCTTGGTATAGAAATAGGAGGGTTCCAGTGAACTGATTTCAATACCACTTTCAATCAGTTTGGTAACTTCCCTGGAAACTACTTCCACCTGATCAATATTCCGGGATTCAACCGTAACCGTTTGTGTCAGTTTGTAACCGGCAAAAACAGAACTGATTTGTTTCCCTTCATCATTTCGTTTTATATCAAACTCTTTCTCAATGGTGATGGATGAAAATACAATTTCATTCTCTTTAATCTTGTTGGATTTCAAATACTGCTTTACGTTGGTTTCATCATTCTTGATGAGTGCGTAGGCGGCTTTCAAATCAAGCGATTTCCGTTGGTATTCACCCCTCCACACGATCAGATCACTGGCAAAGCTCTTCTCAGCAAGTCCTGTAACCGAAATAGTCACCTGCTTGTTGAACTTCGATTTGTACGCTCCGGCAAAAATAACTGCCATCATAATCAGGGCAATAGAAATTATCAGGGTAGGTAAATAGCCTTTTAATAATTGAGAATTTGTTTTTGGTTCCATAGTGTAATTGTGATTTTTAAGTTTAACGGTTCTCTTTGTTGACTTTAAGCGATAGTATATCAATGTTGTTTAATTGATAATTTTGATTTGAGACAGTATTCCTTATTTAAATGGGTAATTGCTTGAAACTTTATTCTATGCAAATATAGTTAATATATTAATATGAGACATTAAAATGTATTTTATTTATAACCCTTTTCATTGTGAAAAATACTGCACAAACAGCCAATATTGTTACTGATCGACGTATTTACAGTTTATTGTACGTAATATTATCTTCAATGTATTTTAAATAATCGGTTTATCAGCAAATGTTTCCAATTCTTCAAAAAAAAATTTGTATTATTTTTTTTGTAAGCGGATTTATTTTAGATAAATAGCGGATTCTCAATTTATCTTCTTATATTTGTATTACGAATAATTATCTGACACTGAATGATTTTGGATTGGTTTTGGATTGGTTTTGGATCCGTAGCTATTCCAATATATCAGTCAATTATCAGTCAATTATTCGCACTATATATGCCATATATCTATAAAGGTATATGGCATATATTTTGGTAATAAATGAATGAATTATAGATCCCAAAACCGATCCAAAACCAATCCAAAATCAATTGTAGAATGATATAAAAATGGGCTTATAACCTATACACCTGCAAATTAGAAACCCGACAAAGCAAAAGTCTGAATATTAAAATAATGAATTTTATTCAGTTATTGAGCTTTTTTGATTAAAAGTCTTTGCTGAAAATCATTTAAAATAAATAAGTCCTCGAATTTGCGTTGTAATTATTAAACTGAAATTCCGGTATCAATTCTTCGTAACTTTAGACATTTAACCGAACCATTAGGGGAGATAGAAAAAAAGGATCATAATAAACCCCGTTTAATTAATACATTATAAATGGTTTTATGTATCCATTCCTTTTGTAACAGGTAAGAAATCAAAGAGATTTTTTTAGTGGGGTGTTGAAGGGTTAGAGAGGTTTCTGTTTTATATTTAAAAATCTGAGCATGATTTTTTATGTTCGGGATATTTCATTTCACTCCGGTAAATACGTTGTAAATCCAGAAATAATATCTTTTTATTATTTCTTTGATATTTTCTGATAGCTTCAGGATATTATTGACAGGTTTAGTGGAAGTCTGCGAATTGTGAATAATTGGGATTGAAAAACTGTGATTTTCTTATTCCTCGTTTCAGACTCCAGAGGCTCTGCTTTTTTTCTTCCTGCCCTTTAGATGTCAGTTTTTTTAAATTTACTTATCGTTATTCCAGATATCCCAGGCGGCAATTGCTTGTTCGAGCAACATTCTGGCTCCGTTCAACCCGACAGCACCCATTTCTTTTCCTCTGTCCAAAAATAATGTTTCGTAGGGATTGTACACGACATCAAATAATAAATGTCTTGTTGTAATAAATTGATACGGAATGTCGGGGTATTCGTTTACGTGTGGATATGTACCCACCGGTGAAGCATTGACAATTAATAAATGATCTGAAATGATTTCATTATTTAATTGGGAATAAGTGAGCACTCCGGGTTTAGCTGTGCGTGAAACAAAAGTTGTTTCTAATCCAAGTTTATGAAGTACGAAATCGATGGCTTTTGAAGCACCTCCTGTACCGAGGATCAGTGCTTTCCGGTGATGCGGTTTTAAAAAAGAAGTGATGGAATTTTCAAAACCTATGGCATCCGAATTATAGCCTTTCAATTTTAATGATCCTTCACGGCGAATGAATTGAATGACATTGACAGCCCCAATTTTGGCAGCTGTTTCATCGACCTCATCCAGATAAGGTATTATCTTCTCTTTGTAGGGTATTGTCACGTTCAGTCCGCAAAGATCAGCTTTATTTTTCAGAATGTTGAACTGTGAAATATCTTTCAACTCATATAATTCGTAAGAAGCATCAATTCCTTCCTTTGCAAATTTATCGTTGAAATATATTTTAGAAAATGAATGAACGAGGGGCAGACCGATTAATCCAAACTGTCTCATGCTTTAATTTTCTTTTTAGAAGTTGTTTTATAAATCAACCAACCTAACAGGATAATGCCAATGCCAATAAATACATAAGATAATTCGTGGCTGTATTTGTTGATCAGCTCTTGTTGACCATGTGCCAGGTAACCCATTAATGCCAGTACACAGTTCCATAGGCCGGCTCCCAGAGCAGTGTAGAGTACAAAACTAAAATAATTCATTTTTGCCAGTCCGGCAGGAATAGATATCAGGTGGCGAATTACCGGGATAAGCCTTCCGATAAAAGTGGATGTCTTGCCATGGCTGTTGAAGAAAGCTTCCGCTTTCTGAATTTTTGTACTGCTTAACATCAATATTTTACCCATTTTACTGTCGGCGAATTTGTAAATGACATATCGTCCCAACCACCTGGACATGAAATAGTTGAATGAAGCTCCAAGTATAGCTCCAAGGGTTCCAAATAGAATGATCAGAAAGATGTTCAGTTTACTCCCCGGTTCGAGGGCAATATAAACTGCCGGTGGAATGACTATTTCGGATGGTAAGGGCAATATGGAACTTTCGCAGGCCATGAGAGCGGTTATACTGAAGTAATTGGTGTTGTCTTTGTACCAGACTTCAATATGCTGAATAACGGACAATGTGTCTGTCGTAGAAGTGACGGGGGTTTCAACAGGGGCTGCTTTTAAGGATGAAATTGAAAAGATCAGGAGTAACGCAAAAAGAATTTTCTTATTCATAATTTTGTGAATGGTTTATGTTTTTACTTTATGGTGTATCTTAAAAATCAGTAGTGCATAGTTTAATCCCTTTATCAGGATGAATCCTGACAGAGTCACAGATCTTGCAGCTTTCAATAAAAAAGTTGATTCAGATCATTTCCTTGCCGGTGTCCTTATGTCTCCAGCAGATTTAAATTAATCGCTTCGGGGCACAATTCAAGGAATAATTCACCTGCAGTCTCGTTTTCTTCGACTGCTTTATGAAGATAGACGATCGCATTCCCCAGGTCCCCGTTTTTGTAATAGGAAACAGCTATAAACAACCGGACAAACTCCAGGGTGTCATCAAGTTCTTCGGCTGCCAGGTAATATTTTACAGATAGTTCAAATTCATTTCTTTCGAGGCAGATATTGGCAATAGCCATCATTGTATCGGGTTGGTCGGGATCAATTGCAATTGCTTTGATATAGGCCATTAATGCATTGTCAATATCCTCCAGTCCGACATAGGCCTCGGCCAGGTAAACCCACGCATCGGCGGCATTTTCATTAATCTCCAGCGCTTGCCGGATGTAGGTCATGCTTTCGACATACTTTTCCTGTTCCAACAGGCAAATACCAATTCCGGTCAGTGCATCATAATTATCAGGATGCGCATCGAGCGAAAGCCTGTAATAGGAAATCGATTCAACATACCGTTCGAGTTTTTCGTAACACTCGGCAATGAAAATGTCGGTTTGCCAACTGTAAGAAGTCATTTTTTTGTATTCCTGATACGTCTCTATAGCCTTTTCAAACTGATCGAGCTGGAAAAGAACATGTCCTTTCTGTATGGACGAGAGCGAATCATTTTCATCGATTACCAATGCAAAATCATACGCTTCGAGTGCTTTAGGAAATTCCTGCAACGCAAAATAAAGTTGTCCTAAATTAAACCATGCTTCATTGGCAAACGGATCAATATTGATAATCCGGTTGTTGATAACGATAGCTTTGGCAAAATCTTCATTCTGTTCATAGCAAAAAGCCAATTCATACAGCAGATCGACATTCTGGTCGTTATGACGATCCCCCTTTTCAAGTAATTTAAGGGCGGATATATAGTCTCCCTGTCCCAGGTAAATAAATGCCACATCCAGACATACATTATCCAGATCGTCCGATTCATCAGAAATTAGTTTTTCGGCCAGTAAGCGGGCTTCCTTGGTACGCTCGAGTTTGAGCAACACTTCTATTTTCAGTAATACAACTTCGTAATCGGTTGATTCGGCTAGTTTATCCAAAATGCGAAATGCTTTTGCATCATCGCCTGTGGCCAGGTATATTTTTGCACGTTTAGTTTTAAGTGCCGTGTTGTTGGGATGTAATTTAAGTCCGAGATCCAATGCTTTCGTACAATCCTTGGTTCGACCCTTTCGCAGGTAGTATTCTACGATACTTTCCAATTCTTCCACATCAAAATAACCCGGAGCAGATCCTGAAAGGAACTGTTCGTATCTTTTGACTATGTCACTGGACTCATCATCCACCGGAAATAATAATTTACGGTTCATATTCTTCAATTTTGTTACAAAAATAGTGCATTAAGCGCAATTATATAAACTGTTTACCTAAAAGTTATTAACAAAGCGGGTTGAAAGAATGAAATTCAGACATACCAATTATCCGTTTTTTACGTTTTAAGGTTTATATATAAACGATTTCATGTACGAATTGTTTGATTTTATTGGGTCTGGCGGGCATTTCAGAGCCCCACATGTATGCTTCCTGAATTTAATTTGACCTGTCATGAAATATTTGTACCTTTGCCCTAACTCCATTAATATACTGTTATCTTATGCATTTTTCAGCATTATTCACACATTGTCCGGCTTGCGGGTCGGATAAATTCGTACAAAACAACGTGAAATCCAAACGTTGTGAAAGTTGCGGTTTTGTATATTATATCAATCCTTCGGCTGCAGTCGCCTCATTTATTGTCAATTCTGCAGGCGATTTGTTGGTTTGCCGGCGGGGTAAAGAACCCGTTAAAGGAACCCTGGATTTACCGGGTGGCTTTATTGATGAGTTTGAATCGGCTGAAGAAGCAATAAAACGGGAGATAGCCGAAGAATTGCAGGCTAAAGTTATAGAAGTGAAATACATTTTTTCTTTGCCGAATGAATACGAATATAACAAGTTGACCGTTCCTACATTGGATATGTTCTTTGAATGTACCCTGGAAGATACTACACATCTGAAACCATCAGACGATGTGGCCGACTGTTTTTTTGTTCCGTTAAATGAACTAAATCCCGAAATGTTTGGTTTGAAGTCTATTCGTAAAGCTGTAGGAATGTTTAAAGAGAATAGTTTGAAGGTTGGAGTTTAAAGTTGATTCCGTGAACTGGAATTTGGTACTATCATTAGATTGACAAGCACCGTCTTTAAATATTAAATGGTAAAATATTAAATGGTAAATGGTAAATAGAAAATGTCCTATCTGTAATTATTTTGAAAGCATGATGAAAAGAATAATCGTTATACCGGCACTGATCGTTCTCTTTTCAATAGGTTTAAAAGCACAACACACCTTGATTTTTACAAATAAGGATGTGCTTTTTAATCAGGGAAAAGAGCTTTTCTCCGAGGGTAAATATGCAGCTTCGTCGCGAAGCTTTGAGGAGTATTTACAAAAGACTGAGCCGACACAAGCCGGCCAGATTCAGGAAGCTATGTATTATCTGGCTGCGAATGCCTTTGAATTGCGTCAGGATGATGGGTTAGTGCAGTTGAAAACTCTCTTGGAACAATATCCTTCAATACCCTACCGGGACGAGACAAATGCCATGATCGGGACGCTGATTTTCGAAAAGAAAGATTATGTGACCGCCATGACCTATTTCGCACAAGTGGATGATACTCATTTGGGAGAGCGTGATCGTGTGAATTTTTTATTTAATAAAGGATATGCCAGTATTGAAACAAAAAATTATACACAGGCGTTACCTGCTTTCAAGGAGCTGAAAGATATGGATACCCGGTTTAAACTTTCGGCAACCTACTATTATGCCTATACGCAATACACGTTGGGAAATTATACCGAAGCGCTGCCCGAATTTCTGAAACTGGAAAACAATCCGGCGTATAAAAATATTGTACCCTACTATGTTGTTCAGATTTACTATGCGCAAAAGGACTACGATAAATTGAGTGAACGTACCGAAAGCATTCTTAAGAATAATCCGGATAATAAGAATAATGCAGAGATCTATCGAATTGCCGGAGAAATGGCCTACCGGAAAAGAGATTATGCGAAAGCAATCACTTATTTAAGAAACTATGAAAAGCTTTTCCCACAAGTGCTGCGTAATGACATGTATTTGCTTGGGATGTCGTACTTCCAGACGAATGACGATATGAATGCCGTTCTTTATTTATCGAAGACAACGACTGAAAAAGATGAAATGACCGAAAATGCTTACCTGCATTTGGGTAACTCCTATGTCCGGTTGAATGATCTGATAAATGCCCGTTTGGCTTATGAAGCTTCCTTGCGGACCAATTTCAACAAGTCCGTGCGCGAAGAGGCATTGTTTAATTATGCGCTCACATCGTATGAAACAACTTCTGCCTTTGGAGAATCGGTATCTGCCTTTGAACAATACTTAACTGAATTCCCCAATTCGAAATATACCGAGAAAGCCTACGATTATCTGGTATCGGTATACATGACTTCTAAAAACTATGATGCCGCCTATCAATCAATTCTGAAAATTAAATCGCCCAATGCTAAACTGATTGAAACAAAACAATACCTGCTTTATCAGATCGGTACCGAAGCCTTTGCCCTGAACAATATGACGAAAGCGATCGAATACTTTTCCTATTCGCTTCAGAGTTCACCAACCGGGAAGTATTCGGCCGAATGTCTCTTCTGGCGAGCAGAAAGCTATTACCGGACCAATCGTTCGGTACAGGCTATCACCGATTTGAAAGCATTTTTCAATAATCCGTATTTCAGGTCGAGTGTCAACAGGGTTACCGCAAATTATTCACTGGCCTATGCCTATTTTTCAATTAAGAGTTATTCCGAATCGCTGGTATGGTTCCTGAAATATGTCGATGCCGAACAAAACGAAAGTGCAACCACCTATTCGGATGCATTGAACCGCATTGGAGATTGCTATTTCAATGCCCGTAGCTTTGCAAAAGCACAGGCCTATTACAGCAAGGCTGCAAGAGTAAGCCCGAATACTGCCGATTATGCCTTGTTTCAGGCTGCCTATGTTTCGGGACTTCAAAAGAATTATTCAGGTAAAATTTCCAAACTCGAAAGTCTGATCTCACAGTATCCGAAATCGGAATATACCGATGACGCGTTGTACGAAGAGGGTCGGGCTTATCTAATGATGGAAAACAACGAAAAAGCCATTGAGACCTATCAACGGTTGCTCGATAATCAGCCGAACAGCGACCTGGCACGAAAAGCAGCTTTGGAGACAGGGATGATTTATTTTAATATAAAAGATTACGAACACGCCATCAGTTCCTATAAATATGTGATTTCAAAATATCCGGGCACAGAAGAAGCTTTTACAGCTCTCGAAAGCCTTGAAACTACGTATGTAGATTCGAATGATGTTTCTTCATATCTAACGTATACTAAGACTCTGGGAATGAAAATCAGTAATTCAACAGCTAGCCGCGAAGATTCTATTTCATACATTGCTTCCGAAAAACAATATATGAACGCCAGTTATCCACAGGCCATCGCCGGCATGCAGAATTATCTGACTAAGTTCTGTCCGGGTGGAAGGTATTGCACTACGGCACAGTATTACCTGGCCGACAGCTATTATCGTACAGCGGATAAAGTAAACGCCCTGAAATCCTATCAGGACCTTCTTAAAATTACCGGAAATCAATATACCGAAGAAGCTACGCTCCGATGTGCAGAGATTGCTTACGATCAGAAAGATTATGCCTCGGCGTTGACTTATTTCAAACAGCTACAAACGGTGGGTCAAACTACCGAAAATAAAAATATCGGTCGTCTGGGAGTGCTTCGTTGCAGCAATTTCCTGAACGATTACCAGACAACCATTACGATTGTCGGTGAAATAATGACCGATCCGCATTCGAATGCTGAATTAAAATCGGAAGCAGTCTATAACCGTGCGAAAGCGTATCTGGCACTGCATAAATCGGATGAAGCCATTGCCGACCTGAAAGTATTATCTGCAGAAACACGGACCGTCAATGGGGCAGAAGCCACCTATTTACTGGCAAATCAATATTTCGAACAGGATAAGATGACTGAAGCCGAAGCAGTAGTAATGGCATTTGCCAAAAAGAATACGCCGCACCAATTCTGGCTCGCCCGGAGTTTTGTGTTGCTGGCTGACGTATATATCAAACAAAATAACGATTTCCAGGCAAAACAGTACTTGATCAGTCTGCAGAAGAATTATAAAGTTGCCGATGAAATTCAAACGATGATCACCGACCGGCTGAGTGCCATTAGTCTTCGTGAAAAACAAACCATTATCAATTAAAATCCTGGGATTCTCCCGACGGGGAATGCGAGAGAGATGAGTACAACATATTAGATTTCGTAATTTCATAATTCATCAATACAACAATTCAACTTAGAAGTCTGCTTTGAGGGCTATAAGTCAATTAAACAGTTTATGAAAACTCCAGAATACTTACCAGCTATCCTTTTGTTTCTGATTGGTTCGGCACTTTCGATACAAGCTCAGGACACGATTGTCAACCGCAGTGTTTCGGTAGAGCGTGAATACAAACCCATGATTCATGATGCCGGAAAAATAAATTCAATGCCTTTAGTATTGGAACCAAACGTGGTTAAGTCGCCTGCCAATTACAGCAATTTCAACCTGCCGCTTAATGCGGACTACAATATCCATATCCTTCCGGCTGCCGAATTGATATCCGAGAAACCGGCGCTTACCGACAAAGGATTTGCACGCATCGGGGTGGGTAATTTCTCAAATACGCTTGCTGATTTTGCCTATCCGCTTATTAATACGCCCGATATCCGGCTCGACTTTTCATTGAATCATCTTGCAACCTTTGATACCCGACAAATGCATTCGACTACGAAAGCTAATTTATCATTCGATAAAATATTTAAAACTTTCGATCTCTATGCCGGAGTGGGAGGTGGTCATGAGTATTTTAAATATTATGGGAATAATTATAATGCCGTCGATTCGATTATTGATTTAAAACTTCTGGCGGTGAAATACGGGAATCCTTATTACCAGGAAATCAGTAGAAACGGAATTAATACTTCCCAACGATCGTTCAGTTTGGATAGTCTGTCGAGATTCCCCGATAACGATACCTTCTGGCGCTTTAATACAAAGATAGGTTTACGCTCCTTGCCAATGTCTACCGACTTGAGGTACCGGGCAGAAATACAGTATAAGATATTCAGTTCACGTAATGGACTGACCGAAAATATTGTCCGTACGCAGGCAGGATTTAGTTCGCCGAACGCAAAGAATCGCCTTGGACTGGACTTTGATTTATCCAACATGATGTATAGTTCGGCAAAAATACCTGAATTTAATTTCTGGAATACGTATGCCGTACTGACTCTGAATCCCTACTTTAATATCGATCGCCCGGCATACAATGTTCGCCTGGGAATAAAAAGCAGCTTTTCGTTTGTGCATGGTAAATTCGTAAATCCTTCAGGAGACGTTCGTGCAGAATGGAAAGCCATACCTGAATACCTGTCGCTTTATGGTGGAATGACCGGCGATTTCGAAATAAACACCCTGGATAAAATCTTTGCCGAAAACCCGTATCTGTTGTCCGATACCAGACTGACCGATACGTATACGCCGGTCGACTTTTATGCCGGCATTAAGCTAAAACCTTTTTACAACCTGTTGCTGGATGGATATATCGACATTAAACAAATCAGTAACCAGTATTTCTTTGTAAATAACGGTTACACTGTGGCTACTTCAAATACAATTCTGTATCCTACCGATGAAACGATTTATACAAACCGGTTTAGCGTGGTATACAGCAGTGCATCGCGCTTTAAAGCCGGTATCCGTGCCAATTACAATTACAAAAAACAGGTGAATGTCGAACTGAAATATGCCTACAACGGATGGACGGTGGACAACCAAGCCTATGCCTGGAACAAACCTAAATACGAAGCACAACTAAACACCGAACTACGGATCAACGACAACCTGACGGTATCTGCCAATATGTATTACGAGGGTACCCGTTATGCCAAGTTTGGAAACTTCCCTATCCTGATGCAGGACAAGGTGGATATCAACCTGGGAATCGCTTATTCGTACAACAACTGGTTAACTGTGTTTGGTAAAATCAATAACCTGATCAATAATCAGTATCAGAATTATTATGGCTACGACGTTCAGGGGACGAATATGATGATCGGAGCTGCGTTTTCGTTTTAAGTCACTAACATTTTACAGAATAAAAAAAGGCGAAAGTAATTTCGCCTTTTTTATTCTATGGTGCCAATGAAATCAGGACCTGGGTTTATTTATTTTTAAAAAAAATAAATGCCTGATCCATTTGCTGTCGGAACTCCCACTCCAAAATGAGATTTATGAGATCCCGCATGCGGAATGTGGCAAACCGGCACGGAACCCGAGATCACACATGCCGAGCGTGTCAATCAGAAACCAAAATAGATCAAACTGTGTTAGAAAGCGGCATTTCGGAGTGAATGCCTGTAAATCTGTCAGAATTTAAATGGTTAAAATTCGTAGTTTGTACAATACCGGCTAACCGTGCCTGATTTTAAAATTAATTTCCTACATTTGTACTGCATTAATATACAAAATATTACGTATACAGAATAGGTATCCTTCTGAATTCTCAATCATTATCTACAAATATAAACTATTTTCATGAAAAAACTATTCGTTCTTTTGCTTACAATCAGCATCTTTGCAGGATTAAAAGCAGATGAAGGCATGTGGATGTTGCCATTAATTCAAAAACTGAACATTCAAAAAATGAACGGCATGGGACTTACCCTGACAGCCGAAGAGATTTACAGTGATAAAAATGTAAGCCTGAAAGATGCGGTAGTTATTTTCGGAAACGGATGTACCGGAGTGATGGTTTCCAATCAGGGATTGGTATTCACCAACCACCACTGTGGTTTTGAAGCCATTCAAAAACACAGTACGGTAGAACATAACTACCTGAAAGACGGTTTTACGGCAGATAAAATCTCAGATGAAATCCCTTCTCCTGGATTATCGGTTCGCTTTCTGGTGAAAATTCAGGACGTTACCGAACGCATCATTTCGCAATTGCCCGAAACATTGCTTGGTTCAAAAAGAGTTGATAAACTGGATTCGCTGGTCAATGCCATTCAGGATGAAACACAAAAAGGAACTATTTATTCAGCGAAAGTAAAATCATTCTATTCGGGCAATGAGTTCTATCTTTTCGTTTACGAAGAATATACCGATGTCCGCTTTGCCTTTGCACCGCCCACTTCAATCGGTAAATTCGGCGGAGATACCGATAACTGGATGTGGCCACGTCATACAGGCGATTTCTCAGTATTCCGTGTCTATAGCGATAAGGATGGTAAACCTGCCAACTACTCGAAGGACAATGTTCCCTATTCACCAAAACGATTTGCTGCGATTTCCAATCAGGGATATGTACCGGGCGATTATACCATGATTATCGGAAATCCGGGCACGACAACCCGCTATTTATCGTCGTGGGGGGTAAGTAACCGCATGAAGGCTGCCAATCAGGCCCGGATTGATGTCCGTGGTGCAAAACAGGATGTGTGGCATTCGTTTATGCGGGTGGATGAAGCCATCAACATTGCATATGCCAGTAAATTCGCACGGAGTTCCAATTACTGGAAAAACAGCATTGGCATGAACAAAGCAATTGCCAAATTAAGCACGATCAAAGAAAAACAAGATCAGGAAAAAGCATTTACTACCTGGATCTCTGCCACTCCCGATAGGCAGGAAAAATACAAAAATGTATTGAGAACACTCGAAGATGGATATACCAAAATATATCCGGTTACGCGTGCGATGAATTATTTAATGGAATCACTCCTCACGGGGGTGGAGATGCCACGTATTGCCAGTCAGGTAGACCGGCTGGTCTCAAAGAACCTGTCTATGGATTCATTGTTGATCAAAACGGCTGCCGTTTACAAAGATTATTACCCGGCAGTCGATCAGGCTACGCTTGTTGCTATGCTGGAGATCTATAAGAAATCGGTAGATGCTGATGCTTTACCCGAAGTGTATACAGTAATTGAACGAAAATTTAAAGGCAATTACGCGAAATACGCAAAATACCTGTTCGATAAATCCAATTTCAGCACGCTTGAAAAAATTACAAAGGCAATTGAGAATAAGAAAGTCGATTTTTCAAACGACCCTGCCATACTCTTTGATAGAGATGTTCGCAGGACATTGGAAAATATAAGAAGCAATGATTATGTGACCACCAATGAAAAAATAAAAGATGCTGAACGCCTGTTCGAAAATGGGATCAAAGCAATGGCTGCTGAAAGTGGAAAACCTATGTATCCGGATGCCAACTCTACGATGCGATTGACATATGGCTCAGTGGGTGGTTACAAACCCGGCGATGCCATGGATTATAAGTATTACACTACCACAAAAGGAATTCTTGAAAAAGAAGTACCTGGTGATGAGGAATTTGATGTCTCTCCAAAACTCAAGAAAGCAATCCTGGAAAATAACTACGGTGCATACCTTGATCAGAAAACAGGTGAAATGCATGTTGCTTTCCTGAGCAATAACGACATTACCGGTGGAAACTCCGGAAGCCCGATTTTCAATGCCAAAGGTGAATTATTGGGACTGGCCTTTGATGGCAACTGGGAAGCCATGAGTGGAGATATTGTGTTCGAACCCGATTTGCAACGTACCATCAATGTGGATGTTCGTTACATTCTGTTTGTTATGGACAAAATAGGAGGTGCTAAAAGATTGGTGGAAGAATTGAATATAAAGTAAACTGCTAAATCAATATAAAAATGCCCCTTCGGATAAATTCTGTAGGGGCATTTTTTAATTTATTTTTAGAAGAGAAATTGAGAAATCCTATCCCTAACTTCTATTATAGCTGATTCTTAGAATTGTATAATTTGCAAAACTGTTTATTAAAGAAATGTAAGACCTACCTTTCTGTTTAAACCTTGCTCAAAAATTCGAATGATTGTTGATAATTGAATATTCCCTTTTGCATTCTCAATTTTTGAAATATAACTTTTTTTGTTCCTGACCTAACTGCCAGTTCTTCCTGTGTAAGATTTGCTTCTTTTCTTGCTTCTTTTAGCATTTCACTTATTATGAACATTTGTGCATTTTGCTCAAATACATTGCGTTTTTCGGTACCTATTTTACCGTGTTCTAATTCGATTAATTCATCAAAATTAGAAATATCTTTATATTTATCCATGATGTTTTGTTTTTAACTCGAAATATTCCTGTTTAAGCCGTATTGCTCTTTCAATTACATTTTTAGGTGTCTTCTGTGATTTTATTTTTGAAAACCATTAAATAAAACAACTAATTTTCCTTCATAGAAACAGCAAAAAATACGGTAGATGGTTGATTGAAATTCAACCCTTATTTCAAATAATCCTTCATAACCTGACATGGGAGACAAAAACTTATCAGGAATCCCATCAACCTGCTTGAATAATTCAAATAGGTATTGAATTTTATCCTTTACGTTGGAGTCCCGATCTTTATAGAATTATAACAAGTGTTCTTTATAAAAAACTATTTGTCTGTTCGTACTGCAGAGCTATCTTAATAAGTAACATAACCAACGTAATTTAGTTCCTTTTTATTATTGTTCTGTAACATTTTATCCATTTAACGCACGTTTTACTTGTAATTAAATAAAAAATGCGCTTTCCGTATCTCCGGAAGGCGCATTTGTAAATTGTTACTGACTAAATTGTCAATTCTTCTTCTTCAGCCATTCATCCATTGCCTTGGCAGCACGGCGTCCATCACCCATGGCTAAGATTACTGTAGCTCCACCACGTACAATATCACCACCTGCAAAGATAATTGGCACTGCCGATTGCATGGTGTCGTTGTCGACAACGACAGTACCCCATTTGGTCACTTCAAGCCCTTTTACCGACTGTGGAATCAATGGATTGGGCGAAACACCCACGCTGACAATTACTTCGTCAACGTCAATTACTTCGGTTTTACCGGGAATCTCAACGGGAGATCGTCGACCCGAAGCATCCGGGGCACCAAGTTCCATAACCTGTAACACCATTTGTGTAACACGACCTTGTTCGTTTCCTTTATATTCTATTGGATTGTGTAGCGTCATAAATTCAATGCCTTCTTCCTTGGCATGTTTCACTTCTTCCAGACGTGCAGGCATTTCTTCTTCTGAACGGCGATAGACCAGAATGGCACGTTCGGCTCCCAAACGACGGGCAGTACGGACAGAGTCCATGGCTGTGTTACCACCACCAATGACAGCTACCTTTTTACCAAGAAAGACAGGGGTGTCCGATTCAGGATTTGCAGCGTCCATCAGGTTTACACGGGTAAGGTATTCGTTTGATGACATTACACCTACCAGGTTTTCACCTTTGATATTCATAAAACGGGGAAGACCGGCACCGCTGGCAACAAATATTCCTTTATAACCATCTTGTTCAAGGTCGGCTATCGAAATGGTTTTACCCACCACGCAATTGGTAATAAAATGTACACCCATTGCCTGAAGATTCTGGATTTCAACATCCACAATGTCATTCGGCAAACGAAATTCAGGGATACCATATTTAAGTACACCTCCAATTTCGTGCAATGCTTCAAAGACCACTACTTCATAACCCAGTTTTGCCATGTCACCAGCAAAAGCCAGTCCTGCAGGACCTGAACCGACACCGGCAATCTTTATATTATTGGGCTCCGCAACTTTAGGAACAGATATGTTCCCGCTTGTACGTTCGTAATCGGCTGTAAATCGTTCGAGATGACCAATGGCAACGGCATCTTTTTTCATTTTTAAATGGATACAAACTCCTTCGCATTGTTTTTCCTGTGGGCAGACACGTCCGCAAACTGCAGGCAGTGCAGAAGTTTCTTTTAATACCCTTGCTGCTTCGAGGAAGTCGCCCCGTTCGATATTTTTTACAAATGATGGAATATCAATTCCAACGGGACAACCTGTCATGCAGCTGGGATTTGCACAATCCAGGCAGCGTTTAGCTTCCTGCATAGCCTGTTCGGCTGATATTCCAAGGTTCACTTCTTCCACACGGTTATGACTGCGGTATTCGGCATCCAATTCAGGCATGTGTACTCTTTCAATATTGGTACGGTCTTTTGCTTTTATGGCGCTGCGCAACTCAACTCTCCATGCTTCGGCTCTCTTTTCGTTATTTTCCATTTTATGAATAGTCCTCTAACCTCCCGGAGGAATATAGAGCGATTTTGAATTTTATAAATAATTTTAATTTGATTTTTAAATTGACATACGTCATTCAAAAGGGTTATTTCCTCTTATAGAGTCGGTGCAATGTGTTCTTGATATTCTTTCATTTCTTCACGTTCGATATCTCTGTATCCTCCTAAACGCATTAGCATTTCGTCGAAATCAACCTGGTGGGCATCAAATTCAGGGCCATCGACACATACGAATTTCGTTTTTCCTCCGACACTGACACGGCAGGCACCACACATTCCTGTTCCATCTACCATAACGGTATTTAATGATGCCAGGGTGGGCACTTCATATTTCTTTGTCAGCAGACTCACGAATTTCATCATAATGGCTGGTCCGATAGTAACACATAAATCAACTTTTTCGCGTTTAATAACCGATTCGATACCATTGGTAACCAATCCTTGTATCCCGTAGGAACCATCATCGGTCATTACAATGACTTCGTCGGAATTCTCACGCATCTGATCTTCCAGAATGATCAAATCTTTGGTACGGGCTGCAATCACGGTAATGATGCGGTTACCGGCTGCTTTCAACGCAGCTACAATAGGCATCATTGGTGCCGTTCCAACTCCACCGCAGGCACATATTACGGTGCCGAATTTCTCGATGTGGGTAGCTTTCCCCAGAGGGCCTACCATGTCGGTGATATAATCACCTTCTTCCAGGGCGCATAACTTCGAAGACGAAACACCCATTTTTTGTACTACTAATGTAATAGTCCCTTTTTGAATGTCAGCATCTGCTATTGTTAGCGGAATACGTTCACCTTTGGCACCTATTTTTACCATTACAAAGTGACCGGCTTTTCTCGATTTAGCAATCAATGGAGCTTCCACTTCAAACTTAATAACATTAGCAGAGAAATACTCCTTGCTGACAATTTTATTCATTTGAGACAGTTTTTTTTAATTTGAAGGTGCAAATTTACAAAAAATATGGCATTTAGCTATTTAAATTGTTATAAAAAAACGGTATTTTATGTCAAAACTGTAAACTATTTGACTTGTTTTATACAGATTAATGTTTAAATATACAAAACAATTTTCCGGCTGAATACGAACCGCTTTTTGATATTGTTGATGTTTATTGAAAATTCTGTACTTTTGCGCCACCATTATTCATAATCTTTAATATAGATTCATATCATGTTTTTACCTTATCGCAGTTTTCGACATTACATTACTTTTTTAAGTATCACGTTCTTTACTTTTGGTATCGTCTCCGCACAGACCATTCAAAAGGACAGCATAGGCCTCGATGAAGTGGTTGTGACAGGCTCTAAAATAGAAATATCCCGTAAACTGGTGCCCCTTTCGGTGTCTCAGATTTCGAAACAAGATATCGAAAGTACGGGACAAATGAATATCCTGCCGGCATTGAATTCATTTGTTCCGGGAATTTTTGTCACCGAACGGAATATAGTCGGTTTTGGAGTTTCCACTACCGGTTCGGGTTCTATTACCATCCGGGGAGTTAGCAGTTCACCCAATACCGATGTATTGGTCTTAATAGATGGTCATCCTCAATATCAGGGTATTTTCGGTCACTCGCTGGCTGATGCATATGTTGCCTCGGATGTCGAGAAAGTAGAAATTATCCGCGGCCCTGGTTCTATACTCTACGGATCGAATGCAATGGCCGGGGTAGTCAATATTATCACCAAACAGCAGCATGAAGATGGATTAAGGGTGAATGCCGGTGCTTCCTACGGCTCCTGGAATACGCAGAAGTATTTTGGTACCGTCGGGTATAAAAAAGATAAACTAAGCCTGTTTGCCTCGTTGAATCATGATCAGACCGATGGAATCCGTACCAATACCGATTTTAATATTAATAATGCATACGGTAAACTGGGATATGAAATCTATAAAGGACTTACATTGACTGCCGATTACAGTTCGGCCAACTATGCTGCCAACGACAACGGACCAATCACTTCAATCCTGCAAAATCCTGCCCACATCGATATTTCTCGGGGCAAAGCATCCATGTCGCTAGAGAACAAATTCGAGAATTCGGAAGGTGGATTAAATTTTTATCATAATTATGGCACCCATTCCACCATTGATTCCCTGAGTGGTAAATTCCATTCCACCGACCGCAATGATGGTGTCATGCTGTATCAGACTTTCAAATTATCAACAGGTACAACGATTACGGCCGGCATTGATTATAAACAATATGGTGGTGCTGTTACTCAAAAAAATATATCTGATTCGTTATTTTTGATAACCGAACTTGCGGGATATGCCTATGCCCAGCATACATTTTTTGATAAATTGACCCTGAGTGCCGGATTAAGACTGGAAAACAACTCTAAATTTGGCAACGTGCTGATTCCTTTAGCCGGTTTAAATTTTAACCTGACAAACAGTAGCACTTTTAAAGGGTCTGTCTCAAAAGGCTATCGCAGTCCAACTATCATGGAACTTTATTTGTATGCCCCTAATCCCGATTTGCAACCGGAACGTCTAATGAATTACGAAATTAGCTGGTTGCAGTCTCTTCTCAACAACCGGTTAAATATTGAATTGACTGCTTTTCTGGTGAATGGCGATAATTTAATTCAGGTTGTTGTGCCTCCATTTCCTGCGAAAAGACAAAATGTAGGTTCGTTTAATAATAAAGGAATCGAATTTTCGGCACGTTATGTGGTGAATCGTCATTTGCATTTTAATATGAATTACAATTACCTGAATTTAGATAAGCCGGTAATTGCTGCTCCCCGCCAGCAATTTAATCTGGGTGCTAATTACAGCTATAAGATCTGGAATCTGAATGTTTCATCTCAATATATTGAAAACCTCTATTCTTATACAACCGCAGATCCCACACAACATAATATTATTGAACCTGATTATTTATTGTTGAATGCACGCATTTCAGCCAAACCAATGAATTATCTTGAATTATTTGTTTCAGGAAATAATTTGCTGAATACCCAATATGAAATTAATAATGGATACCCTATGCCCGGAATTAATTTTAACGCTGGCTTTAACGTGAGGTTTTAATGCTTATTTGGAACTAAAATGCATATAAATTAAATTTTAAAATCAGAATGAGGATTTGAATATTAAAAAATTCATTGTTTTGTAATGTCATTCCATCTTTGATAAATTGTAGTCAATCGTTGTAGAACAGGATTCTTCATGCTCCTTTTTTTTTCATAGAATTTTCACATGATTTGTTGATTGTAATTGTGAGTTAATATATACTTTTGAACTGAATATTTTGATTTGAATATTCTTATTGTTTAAGTATTATGAGAAAAAAACAGATTTTAATTGATGCCCAAAAATCAGGTAAAATACTAAAAGTGATTTATAAGCAGGGAAGTCAACCGAATCATGCACGTGAGATTATACCTCTCAATATTGACAAGGATCTGGTTTTTGCTAAATGCTTAAATTCAAGCTCGAACAGGTCATTCCATATCGATAAGTTGAAATTGTTGAACGATCGGCAGTATAGTAATTATTCTAAATGGGATCCCAATTCAAGTATTTTAAACGACTATGAAAGTTTTATAATCAGGAAAACAAAACGAAATAAATTTTTCATTTATATCGCCAGTATTCTTGTTGTTTTCACTGTACTACTTATTTATATTCTATTTAAATCAAAGCTCAGATAATAAATACAATTCTTGGTATGCTATTTAAAGATTACATTTTCCTGAGATATTTTAAAATTTAAAGTGTTTAAATTTGAAGTTGTAACACTTTGTAAATCGATAAGAATTCGAGAACAGGTGTAAAACGTAGTTGTTTCACCCAATTTCTTTTGCAATGCTCCGATGCAAATGGATCTCTTGATAAATTAATTTTAATCCATGTGAATGTAAGTAAGTTTTGCTCTTTTTATTTCTCGGTTTTTGATAATTCGAAATTAATTTGAACAATTTTATGACAGATTCGTTGTAATAATTAAAAATTATATTACTTTTGCATTGTCTAATTAAATGACACCCGTTATGATCAATCGATTTTTTACATACTTTAGTTTTTACTTTTACTTTAGCAGGTGAGAGCAGGATATGATTTATGTAAAAAACAATACTATACTAGATAGATAATACATGAAAATCCTGCTCTGAACTGAGTAGGATTTTTTTATTTGCACAAAAAAGGAACATATGAAAAAAGTAGCCATTCAGGGCGTAAGTGGTGCATTCCATGAAATTGCAGCCAGACAATATTTTGAAGGAGAAGAAATTGAAATTCTTCCTTGTAATACATTTAAAGATTTATTCAAAGCGTTGGCAGCAGATGACTCGCTATTGGGAATTATAGCTATTGAAAATACGATTGCCGGTAGTTTGTTGCAAAACCATAATCTGCTTCGTGAAAGTGGATGCATGATTGTTGGTGAATATAAATTGCGGATTGAACATAACCTGGCAGTATTGCCCGGTCAGGGAATTGAAGATATCGAAGAAGTTTATTCACATCCGATCGCATTGATGCAATGTGAGGATTTCTTGGATGAACACCGTCATTTGAAAGCAATCGAAAGTGAAGATACCGCATTATCCGCGAAAGAAATTGCCGTTAACAAAATAATGAAACGTGCTGCCATCTGTAGTTCACTGGCTGCTGAAAACTACGGACTTGAAATAATTGCTAAGGGAATAGAAACCAATAAACGCAATTTTACCCGCTTTTTAATTATTGCCGAACCTTCACTGGCCCAGGTCATGGTTAATGGAACTTTGCTTGATAAATCATCGCTGGTCTTCACCTTGCCCCATGAAGAAGGAAGTCTGGCAAAAGTCTTATCCATTTTGTCTTTCTATCATGTAAACCTCACTAAAATCCAATCATTGCCAATTATTGGCCGGGAATGGGAATATCAGTTTTACATTAATCTGACCTTCGATAATTACATCCGTTACCGGCAATCGTTGGATGCCATACTACCCCTGACAAAAGATTTTCAACTCTTGGGAGAATATAAATCAGCAGTAACACCGGTTGATTAATTTATAATTTACTATTATCCAGACAAAATGAATATACAACCAGCCAACAGGTTATCAAGTGTCAGCGAATATTACTTCTCCGCTAAACTCCGTGAAGTGGGTGAAATGAACGCTGCAGGGAAGAATGTTATCAATCTTGGAATCGGGAATCCCGATTTACCACCTTCTGAAGCCACAATTAATGCACTGTGTTCTGAAGCAAAAAAGCCAAATGTACACGGTTACCAGAGTTATGTCGGAATCCCGGAACTGCGCACCGGGTTTGCCGGGTGGTACCGGAAATGGTATCATGTAACATTAAACCCGGCTACTGAAATTCAACCTCTGATTGGTTCGAAAGAGGGAATCCTGCATATCACACTGGCCTTTGTTAATCCGGGTGACTCCGTGTTGGTCCCGAATCCGGGATACCCGACGTATACATCTTCCAGCCGGCTGTGTGAAGCCAATATTATATCCTACGATCTGGATGAAAATAACAACTGGCAACCTGATTTCGAAGCTCTTGAAAAGTTGGATTTGAGTAAGGTGAAACTCATGTGGGTCAATTATCCCAATATGCCTACCGGTGCTAAAGCTACCACCGGGTTATTCGAAAAGCTGGTAGCTTTTGGGAAAAAACACAACATCGTGATTTGTAATGATAATCCATACAGTTTTATTCTGAATGAAGAGAAACTGAGTATCTTATCGGTCGAAGGTGCTAAAGACTGTTGTATCGAAATGAATTCGATGAGCAAGGCTCATAACATGGCCGGCTGGCGTATGGCCATGCTGGCAACTAATGCCGAATTTATACAATGGATTTTAAAGGTGAAATCGAATGTGGATTCCGGAATGTTTCGTCCGATGATGGTCGCTGCGGTGGCCGCTTTACAAAATACGGAGGAATGGCATGCCGAAATGAATCAAACCTATGCGAAACGCCGTGTTTTGGCACATCAGATTATGGATGCACTTAAATGTACTTACGATAAAGATCAGGTGGGAATGTTTATATGGGCCAGAATCCCGGATACCTTCACAGATTCCGGTGAACTTGCCGATAAAATACTCTATGATAAAAATGTTTTTATTACCCCTGGCTTCATTTTCGGGGATAAAGGAATCAGGTACATACGCATATCGCTTTGTTGCCCGGAGCCTGTCCTTCTTGAAGCTTTAAACAGAATAAGGTCTTGATTTTTTTGTTAGCGTTCTAACATTAACCGTCAAACATCAAACTTTTCAAACGTCAAACATCAAACTTTTCAAACGTCAAACTTTTCAAACTCTTCAAACGTCAAACTTTTCAAACATAAAACATCAAACTTATAAAAATATGGAATTTGAATCAATATTATTGCCTGGAGTTGATACCAGACGTCCTCTCATAATTGCCGGTCCATGCAGTGCTGAAACCGAAGAACAGGTAATGAATACCGCAAGGGGTTTAGCCGCAAACGGTATTAAAATTTTCCGTGCCGGTATCTGGAAACCACGTACCAAACCGGGTGGCTTTGAAGGAGTAGGTGTAGAAGGCCTTCCATGGCTCAACAGGGTTCAAAAAGAACTGGGAATGTATACTGCCGTGGAAGTTGCAACCGCTAAACATGTCAGGGAAGCATTGGCTTTTGATGTCGATATCTTATGGATCGGTGCACGCACTTCTGCCAACCCTTTTGCAGTACAGGAAATTGCCGATGCCCTTGAAGGTATTGACATTCCTGTATTTATAAAAAATCCGGTCAATCCCGATCTTGATTTGTGGATTGGTGCCATCGAAAGGGTGTATAATGCCGGCATTCGTCGTATTGCTGCCATTCATAGGGGCTTCAGTACATACGATAAAAAGATATACCGCAATTTGCCTCAATGGCATATTCCCATTGAGCTGCACCGCCAAATACCGAACCTTCCAATTATATGTGATCCAAGTCATATCGGTGGAAAGCGCGAATTGATTGCCCCTTTATGCCAACAGGCTATGGATTTGAATTTTGATGGATTGATTATCGAGTCACACTGCCATCCTGATAAAGCCTGGAGTGATGCAGCACAACAAGTGACACCCGATGTGTTGGACTTAATCCTGAATAACATTGTGATTCGCGATATGACTCAATCGACAGAAAGCCTCACTGCCCTGCGTCATCAAATTGATGACCTGGATAACAGTTTACTTGAATTGCTGGCACGACGTATGCGGATCTCAGATGAAATAGGAGTGTATAAAAAAGAACATAATATGCCTATTCTGCAGGTTCAACGATATGATGAAATCCTGAAAAATCGTATTGCCCAGGCAATTGATATGGGTATGGATGGCGAATTTATGAAAACAGTACTTGTTGCCATTCACGAGGAATCTGTTCGTCATCAACAGGAAATTATGAAATAACATTTTTTTGATACTTATAAAAGGAACTCCCTGTGATCAGACGATCACAGGGAGTTTCTTTTTGTTTACCTAAAAAATAAATTGAAATACTGTTTAATTGTTTTCACCGTTGCTTTTTGGTGAATGATTCCTGTGCATTTCACTTTTATCTTTCATTTTATCCCGTCGTTCACTGCGCATGGATTGATACTTTTGAAACTTCTCGGGTCCAACTATTTTTGCCAGTGCCTCATCATTTGTTTTACGTTGGGCTTCTAACTGTGATCTCATTTCTTCTCTCATCTTCTCGATTTTTTCAATCTGTTGGTGACGGGTATCTTCCTGCTTTTCGAATAATGACTGTACTTCAGCCTTCTGAGAACCATTCAAATTTAATATTTTAGCTAATTTAGCAGCGCGTTTTTCGGCTGATCCTTCATGTCCATTGACTTGTTTGTGTCCTTTGTCCATCCATCCTCTGTCGTGATTTGCTAATCGATCTCCTTCTCTTCTTTCCTTGAGATCTTCTTTTCTGTCTGATCTGTTGCTTTCAAATTTTTGAAACTTCTCAGCTCCAATGATTTTTTCAAGATCTGCGTTCATTGCTCTGCGTTCTGTTTCAAACTGTGCTTTTTGTTCTTCTCTGGCTTTGTTAGCTACTGCCTGATGCTGTACGAATTTTATTTTTTGTTTTTCGAACAACTCCTGAACTTTCGTCTTTTCAGCATCTGTCAGACCCAATAGTTTTGCCATTTTGCCGGCTCTCTTTTCAGCCGAAAATTGTGGCATTTCTGATCGGTTATATTCCTTGTTTTGTCTTCTGTTACCCAATCGGTGTTTTTGGTTTCCTTCATGCCTTTCATCCATTTCGGCTTTCCGATCTACACGTTCGTTTTCAAGTTTTTGAAAATTGTCTTTCCCAATAATCTTTTCCAACTCGGCATCCTGCGATTTACGTTCGTTTTCAAACTTCGCAACACGTTCGTCCCTGAGCTTTTTCATCTCTGCCTGATGTTGATCCCGTTTAATGTCCTGCTTCACGAATAAAGCCTGAACCTTTGCCTTCTCAGCATTTGTCAACCCTAATTTTACAGCCATCTTCTCAGCTCTCATCTGTGGAGAAGGTTGCATTTTTTCAGCCCGTTTGAATTCTTTCTTATCACCGTTCCTTCTTTGAGGAGGAGTTTGATCCTGTGCGATAGTTGCGACGTTAAACAAAAACGTGCCGGCTAATACAAACATTGCATACTTTTTCATGTTACTCTTTTTTATTAAATTCGTTTATTTGATTTTCTGTATACTTTGACCAGTTGAATTTTAAATAGTTTAATATAAAGAGGCAACGTTTTATTTTATTAATAGAAAATGAATATCCGTTGGATGCGATATTTATTGATTTATTCAGATGTGAATTGTAACTGATATACAGGATTCCGATACGTACTTAGTAGTTTTATAAGTTAAAGCACATATATAAAAAAAAACTCCCATGATGCCAATGCATTCGTGGGAGTTTACTCTGAATATTTTTTATAGGATATTTTTTTCTTTCATCTTACAAAAAACGAAAGTGCTGTATCCTTATTTATTTGTATTTCTGTTCTGACGACGTTCTGCCTGCAATTTTTGGTAGGTGTCAAATTTCTCTTGTCCAATAACTTTCACTAAATCAGCATTCTGAGCATCCCGTAATGCTTTGAATTTTTCTCTGAAGTCGGGACTGTCTCTACTGACTTCTTTCCTGAATTTAGTGAAGAGAACATCGTTTTTCTCGAATACTTCCTGGACTTTTGTTTTTTCAATATCGGTTAAAGCTAAATCTTTAGCCATGTTTTCAGCTCTGACCTGAGCCGAAAGTTGCTGTCTCGGGCCTTGATTCATCCCGTTTTGTCCTGCAGGAGGTGCCGGTGGAGGAGTTTGTTCCTGAGCCATTGCTGACATACTAAAAAGAAAAAAGGCTGCTAAAAATAATTTTGCATACTGTTTCATACTGCTTTTTTTATTTGTTGATATTCATTTTATTAAACTTGTATGATTTGACTATGCGAATGAATAAAGGTTTAAACAATGTTATAATAGTAAATAAATATTAACGATCTGACTTTTATTTTCACAACTTTCAGGTTCACCGGTTTCAGGTAGAATCTTATTCATAGCTGAAAATGAAACATTAACGCCAATTTTAAGTCGAAAACTCAGGTTATTTATTTTTTAATAAGAGTTCCGTGATCGCTTTTTTAAATGCATCTTTTGGTAATGCTCCCTGTGCCATTTGAGGAGCTTCGCCAATCGGGCAAAACAAGATGGACGGAATACTGCGTATGCCGAATGCTGCTGCCAATTCCTGTTCTGCCTCTGTGTCTACTTTATAAATGTAAATTTGACCTTCGTATTCTTTGGCCAACTCTTCCAGTATAGGGGCAATCGTTTTACAAGGACCGCACCAGGAGGCATAAAAATCGATAATACAAGGTTTGTCACCCAAATATTTCCATTCTTTTGGGTTTGCTTCGTAATTCGATACTTTTGTTAGAAATTCAGCTTTTGTTAAATGAATTGTTCCCATTTTTTTGACTTCTTTTGATGGATTGTTTTCTACTGTTTTATTTTCTTTGTTTTCTTTGGTCTTACCGGCACAGGCAGTAAAAATCATAGCAAGCATTAAACTTGCAAAAAAGATTTTTTTCATATTGAGTGTTTTTATATTTAATGATTTTGAATGTTTTTTTTAGAGTGAACATCCCCATATTGAAGGCACGGCAGTTTCCGGTTCGGTGGACCGGGTTTCTTCAACGCCTTTTTTTAGTTCTTGAAATCCAAGTGAAACCAGTATCCTGCCAATTTGCTCACGGGTTATTTCATCGGTGTGTGACACCACAATGCTACCGTCGATCCTGTCCATCTCTGCACCAAATACTCCCTGAAGAGTGCCGAGCGATTTGAGAACCTGATTATTGCAGGTCCTGCAATCTGTATCCGAAACTATAAATTTACTGTCCATATCCTGTTATTTGTAAGGTTCGTATTTCTTGGTTTTTACTATAATTTCGTTTTCTTTCCTGTCGTTTGTCTTGCAACTTCCACTGGGACACGTGATATTAAAAGCTGCCTGGATAGTCAGTATGATACCTCCAAACAGATAAATTGATTCCCGGTTGTAGTAATAGGCAATGCCTAACAATCCTGCTAAAACAAGTCGAATGATGCGTGTAGTTCCCCAGCTGCTGAAATAATTTCTAACTTGTTTCATGCTTTTTCTTTTTAAACATATCTACTACAAGATAACCCATTACTGCTCCCCATAAAATACTTATATAGGGATTTGATGTAATAGGGCAGGTGCCGCTTGTACAACCTACAAAATAATACCAGGCAAACCCGCCGCAAGCACCCACTATAATTCCTGTTATTCGTAGGATGTACTTTTTGATAAATTCTTTCATATTGAGTTTGTTTTAAAAGTCAGAATAATGTATATTGAAACATGTATTCATATGTTTTTTTTATTTTTTTTTTAATCAAGACAGTTACAGGTACGAATACATTCTATGATTTGTACTATTTGTTTGTTCCTCAGTGAATAGTAACAATTCTTGCCTTCCCGCCGGCAATTCAGAATTCCTTTGGCACGCATGTCCGTCAGGTGATGTGAAAGGAGTGATTGTTCACAATTCAGTTGTTCGACCAGTTGCGAAACGGTCATTTCTTCCTGCTCCGACAATATGGAAATCACACACAACCGGGTGCCGTTCGAAATAGCCTTTAACGTGTAAGCGGCTTCTTCCATTTTTATTGAATCAGGTCTTTCATTCATAACAATAAACTTTCTGCAAATATATGAACATATATTCATATGACAATGATTTTTTTGTTTTTATTATCATATGATCTTTAATTAATGGATTATAGTAACTATTTTAAACTGTTTCAACCGGGATTTTTCAATGTAAGTATTCATTCCCGGCTTATACCAACCATTTCGTTTTATCGGGTATGTTCTGAAAATTTCTATTTCTGTAAACATAAATACTTCCTGGTTTAGATCCGTGTTTGCTTAATAATACTTTGATTATCTGTATTTTTCAGGAACAATTGATAGCATGTCTGCAATAAAAACACAAAGAACTTTGAAATCAGAATCCGACACCAGATAACAGTTTTACCAAATTGTATCCTATTTGGCGTGAGAGTGGAATGTCTCGTTAATCATTTTATGAAAAAGAAAAATTAAACAGGGTCAATTTTCCCACTAAAAGTAAATAAAGAATATGATTATACACAACAGCACCTAAACCTTTAAATTAAAATTTGCTGTTCTATTTTGGATTTCCTGATTTATTTTAAAAATTTCGGATTATAGTACTTTTTATATATATTTGTATTGTGAATGCATATCGAATACTGATTGGTTTTGGATTGGTTTTAGATTGGTTTTGGATCCGTAGCTATTCCGATATATCAGTCACTTAACATCCATTTATTCGCGCTATATATGCCATATACCAATAAAGGTATATGGCATATATTTTGAAAATAAATGAAAGAATTATCGATACTAAAACCGTTCCAAAACCGTTCCAAAACCAATTGAAAATCAAGTTGAGAATAATACATAAACGGGTCGTTTAGTTAGACTTTACTGAATTAGAATCCGAAAGGAGTAGAAGTCTGAATATAAAATTACGAATGATTTTAAGTGGGTCAGGATTATAAACCAAAATAATTTATTTATTAAATATACGGCTATAAATTCAGACATCGGGGAAATATAAACAGAGGTCAGTTTAGATTTAAAATGGAAGTTCAGGTCTATGGTCAATTCGCTGTAACGTGACATTTGTATTTTTGATTTATTTTCACAAAATAAATGACAAAAGAGAAAATGATAAAAAAATCGTGTAGTTTCCACTCGATTTGAATGCTAATTTTAAAGAATAAAGTATCTTTGTAAGCTAATTTACAAATAATGAGTCATTCGACAACGAAAATATGTGAGGATTTTATATCCGAGCTAAACCAGGCGATTGGGGATATACCTGCTGAAAGTATCTTTATTCTTACGGATGAAAATACCCGTAAATTTTGTTTGCCCACACTTTTCAAATCAACGAAATTGCAGGGTAGTCATGTCATTTGCATTCCGGCTGGTGATGAATACAAGAATGTTGATTCTGCCGTTGAAATATGGAAGTATCTCAGTGAGAACGGAGCAACACGAAAATCGTTGATGATTAACCTGGGAGGTGGAATGATTACCGACATCGGTGGTTTTACGGCCTCAACTTTTAAAAGAGGACTGAGGTATGTGAATGTTTCAACGACTTTACTGGGTGCTGTGGATGCAGCAACCGGTGGAAAAACAGGAATCAATTTTTCAGGCCTGAAAAATGAAATTGGCGTATTTTCGCCTGCAGATACCGTGTTAATCAATATCGACTTTTTTAAAACGCTGGACGATAAGAATATCCGGTCGGGGTACGCCGAAATGGTAAAACATGCTCTGATTGACACCAAAGAAGAGTGGGAAAATGTATTGAAGTTTGATTTGGAAGATGTTGACTTTGATAAGTTGAAATCTTTATTGGCACGAACCATTCGTATCAAGGAACGAATCGTTGAAAAAGATCCCTTCGAGGCTAATATCCGTAAAGCTTTGAATCTGGGTCATACTTTCGGTCATGCTTTTGAAAGCTGGTCGTATAAAATAGAAAAGCCTGCATTACATGGATATGCTGTTATGTGGGGATTGCTTTGTGAATTGTATTTGTCACATATCAAACTTGATTTTCCAAAAGAAGAATTGTTGCGTCTGAAATATCTGATGAAAGAATATTATGGAATATTTGAATTCAGTTGTAATGATTATGATTCGCTATATGAAATCATGACACATGACAAAAAGAACGATTCAAAAGAAATTAATTTTACACTTCTGTCTGATATTGGTGGAATACGGATCAATCAATCGGCAACGAAGGAAGAAATATTCGAATGCTTTGATTTTTTAAGAGAAGGCTAAATTAATTTACAATCCGTCAGTAGCCGGACAAGTTTTATTTATTTACTATTTACTATTTAGGATGAAAAAGACGTTGATAATTGGTGCGAGCAGTAATCCCGAACGATATTCCTATCTGGCTGCAGAACGGTTGTTGGTTTACGGTCATGAAATAGAACTTATCGGGAAACGACCGGATGAGGTTTTAGGTAAAACGATAGATACTGAAAAAAAAGTGTTTGAAGATATAGATACCGTAACGTTGTATCTGTCCGAAAAGTTTCAACCGGAATATTACGATTATATTCTTTCCTTACATCCTAAACGCGTGATTTTTAATCCGGGGACAGAAAATTCCGAATTTGAAAAATTGCTGAAAGAAAAAAACATCAATGCGGTAGAAAATTGCACTCTGGTTCTTCTGAGTACAGGACAGTATTAAACGGTTCCTGAATAAAAAAGATAATCTATAAACCGAATTCCTGATCTGACAATTTCCTGAATTCGTAATCAAAAATAAAATATGAAAATTGCATTAATAGGGTATGGTAAAATGGGAAAAACCATTGAACGTATTGCCCGGGAACGTGGACATGAAATAGTCTCGATTATAGATGTAGACAACACCGATGATTTTGATTCCGACGCATTTAAAAGTGCTGAAGTTGCCATAGAATTTACAGCTCCCCGAGTGGCACTTAGCAATTATCGCCGTGCATTTGCCTCAGGTGTTGCTGTTGTCTCAGGAACAACCGGTTGGACTGATGAATTGCCGGAGTTGAAAAAAGAAATTGAAGCAACCGGAAAAACATTATTCTGGTCCTCTAATTTTAGCCTGGGGGTTAATGTGTTTATGGCCGTGAATAAATACCTGGCCGGGATCATGAATCAATTCCCGAATTACAACGTAGAAATGACAGAAGTGCATCACATCCAAAAGCTGGATGCTCCAAGTGGTACTGCCATTACATTAGCGGAAGAGATACTTGAAAAACTCGACAGAAAAACCGGTTGGGTAAAAGAAACGGAGACACAGGCCACTGACATAGCGATTAAATCAATCCGCGAAGGTCAGGTCCCCGGGATTCATACTATTCGCTACGAGTCAGAGGTTGATTCAATAACCATAACCCATGATGCCAAGAGCCGTGAAGGATTTGCCCTTGGAGCGGTGGTTGCAGCCGAATTTACAGCCGGAAAGAAAGGACTTTTGGGCATGACGGATTTATTGAAATTTTAAATTCAAAACCTTCAGAAAATCATAAACAGAACATTATTTTAAAAAGACATCTAATAATCACATAGTAATAAATGAGTTATTCAGTTGCACTACACGCATTTTGCTTTGTATTCTGTAACCTGTAATTCGCAACAAGAAGAAAAATGAATGCAGAAAAACAAACATCCCGTTTCCAGAAACCGTTGAAACAATGGATAAAATGCAGTGTGTGGAGTTTAATTTACATTTTATTTATCGCATGGGTTGGTAATTACTGGTGGCTGTTAGGCCTGCCGGTGGTAGTCGATTTGTTTATTACCAACTATATTCCGTGGACCTGGTGGAAAAATACAAAAAACAAGTCGTTACTAAGCGTAATGGGTTGGGTTGATGCGATTGTATTTGCCCTGGTAGCGGTGTATTTTATTAATACATTTCTATTCCAGAATTATCAGATTCCGTCTTCCTCGCTTGAAAAGAGCTTGCTGGTAGGCGATTTCCTGTTTGTGAGTAAGGCCAGTTACGGTCCGCGTGTTCCCAATACACCTCTTTCGTTCCCATTGGTTCAACATACTTTCCCTCTTTTAAACTGTAAATCATTTATTGAACATCCACAATGGGACTATCATCGTTTGAAAGGGTTTGATGTTGTTAAACGGAATGATATTGTAGTCTTTAATTTTCCTGCCGGTGATACGGTGGCTGTGAAACAACAAAACCCGGATTATTATTCAATTTGCTACAGTGAAGGATTTGCTTATCTGAAACAACAAAACCCCGGTGTAGAACCCTCTTCCGAATCGTGTTATCGCATTGGTCGGGAAATAGTAAAATCAAAGAAGGCTGATTACGGAGATATTGTATATCGTCCGGTAGATCGTCGTGAAAACTATGTGAAACGATGCATTGCCGTTGCAGGTGATTGGATGCAGGTTAAAAACAATCAGGTGTTTGTCAATGGACAGAAACAGGAGAAAATTCCGGGACTCCAGTTTAACTATTTTGTTCAAACCGATGGAACTCAGTTTAATCCTGATCTGTTGGCTAAACTGGGCATCAATAAAGATGATATTAAGATGTATAATCAGGGCGAATTTATTCAGGAATTTGCAACCATTGGATTAGACTCGAAATTTCCGATTTACCATTTTCCGTTAAATGAAGAAGCTTATTCGAAATTACAAAAAACAGCCGGAGTTGTAAAAATAAAAATTGAAACATCCGACCGACCCGGTGAAGTATATCCGCTCGGTGGCGGGAAAAACTGGACACGTGATAACTACGGACCGGTATGGGTACCCAAAAAGGGAAATATATTGGTGCTTAATTCATATAATCTTCCCATTTATGCCCGTGTAATCAGAAACTATGAAAACAATAAGCTGGAAGTGAAAGATAACGTGATTTATATCAATGATTTGCCATCTAAAACCTATCAGTTTAAGATGGATTATTACTGGATGATGGGCGATAACCGCCATAATTCTGCCGATTCACGGTATTGGGGATTTGTTCCCGAAGATCATGTGGTAGGCCGTCCGGTAATGGTGTGGCTATCTTTAGAAAAAGATAAAGGCTGGTTTGATGGTAAAATCCGTTGGAACAGGTTTTTTAAAAATGCTGAAAGATAAAACGATGTAATGAACATCCTATGTTAGTTAAAAGAGATTTTTCCCGGTTTGATATTCCGTTGAAACAGTGGATTAAATGTTGCGTATGGAGTTTCATTTATATACTGTTTATAATATGGGTGGGTAATTATTGGTGGCTGTTGGGGTTGCCGGTAGTTGTCGATAGCTTTAGTACAAAGTATATTCCCTGGACCTGGTGGAAAAAATCAAAAAATAAGTCCCTGTTGGTGGTAATGGGTTGGGTCGATGCGATAGTTTTTGCATTGGTAGCCGTTTATTTCATTAATACTTTTCTGTTTCAGAATTATCAGATACCTTCGTCATCACTTGAAAAGAGTCTGTTGGTAGGCGATTTCTTATATGTCAGCAAGGCAAGTTATGGACCGCGTGTACCCAACACACCGCTGTCATTTCCATTGATGCAACAGAAGTTTCCATTGTTGAATTGTAAATCCTTTTTCGAACATCCTCATTGGGAGTATCACCGAATGAAAGGGTTCGATGTCGTTAAACGGAACGATATCGTGGTGTTTAATTTCCCGGCCGGTGATACGGTGGCTTTAAAATGTACAAATCCTGATTATTATACGTTGTGTTATAATTACGGTCGTGATGTGGTCAATAGCAGAAACGATTTGTTTGGAGATATTGTTTATTATCCGGTAGATCGACGTGAAAACTTTGTGAAGCGATGTGTAGCTGTTGCGGGTGACTGGATGCAAATAATAAACAACCAGGTGGTTGTAAACGGACAAATACAAGATAAGATCCCGGGGATTCAGTATAATTATTACGTGCAAACCGATGGAACCTATCTTTCACGTAAGATGTTTGAAAGATTGGATATCAGTATGGATGACAGGGAGCTGTTAACCGGCGAACAGCAAACTGCTGAAGCGACACAACTGGCGCAACAACAAATTGCCGAGTCAGGCCTTGATCCAAAGTTTCCGATCTATCTGATTCCATTGAATGAAGACTCATACAGCAAAATGCTGAAAATAACAGGTGTTACCAGAGTCAAAATTGAACAGTCACTCAAGTTCGATGTATATCCGCTGGGAGGACATAAAAAATGGACCCGTGATAATTACGGACCGGTATGGGTACCAAAAAAAGGAAATTCAATCGTGTTGAATTCGTATAATTTACCAGTATACGAACGGATCATCAGGGTTTATGAAAAGAACAAACTGGAAGTAAAAAATGGTGTGTTTTTTATTAATGACAAACCCACGAAAACCTATCGGTTCAAAATGGATTATTACTGGATGATGGGCGATAACCGTCATAAATCAGCCGATTCGCGCTATTGGGGATTTGTCCCCGAAGATCATGTGGTGGGTCGTCCGGTCATGGTATGGCTTTCACTGGATAAAGACAAAGGCTGGCTAAAAGGAAAAATCCGTTGGAACAGGTTGTTTAAAAATGCTGAGCGATAATAACTAAAACTGGTAGGTCAGTCTATTCAATATCGTGTAGTTTGATTCGAATCATATAACTATAAAATTAAAATTAGAGATTGCCGGCTTCATTCGGATTCTTCAGTTCTATACCGAATTGACTGAATCCAGGTGGTTGGTTGTTCTTATCTGTGAGAAATGGCTGAAATTGTATTAACAACTGCATACCTGGCACCCGTAGTCTATTATTCGGAAATGGCGAAAGCCGGCACTGTTTTTATTGAAAATTTTGATTTTTACTTAAAGCAAACCTACAGGAACAGGTGTCAAATAGCAGCTGCAAACGGTACGATGATTCTCACCATTCCGGTAGAAAAAGCAGGTACCGGTAAAATGTTGACCCGGGATGTATGCATTTCTCAACACAACGACTGGCAAATACAACATTGGCGATCTATAGAATCCGCCTATAATTCAACTCCTTTTTTTGAATATTACAAAGACGAATTGTTGCCGTTTTATGAAAAGAAATGGACTTTCTTGTGGGATTTTAATCAGGAGATACAAGCTAAAATGATTGAATTGTTGAATTTAGACATTCTGATTCATCCAACAACGGAATATAAAATTATACAGGATGAAAAAATTCTTGATTTACGGGACGCAATTCATCCAAAAAAAGAAAATAAATTTGTAAATTGCAACCCCTATTATCAGGTTTTTGAACAACGATTTGGTTTTCAACCAAATCTTAGTATTATCGATTTGCTTTTTAATATGGGAAATGAATCGATATTTAGTTTAATTCACGATTCATAATTGGAACTAAATAACACGCATCACTATGGAACAAATAAATTGGAGTACCCTTGCTTTCGGTTATATGAAAACGGATTACAACATCCGTTGTACATTTAGTAACGGGGTCTGGGGCGAACTGGAAACAAGTACAAGCGAACATCTGTCATTGCATATGGCTGCTACTTGTTTGCATTACGGACAAGAAGCTTTTGAAGGGCTTAAAGCGTTCAGAGGGAAAGATGGTAAAATCAGAATTTTCAGGATGGATGAAAATGCCAAACGGCTACAAGCATCCTGTGACGGTATTTTAATGGCTAAATTGCCCATCGAAAAGTTTGAAGAAGCAGTTTTGAAAGCTGTAAATTTAAATGAACGATTTGTGCCGCCTTACGAATCAGGTGCTTCATTATATATCCGTCCGTTTTTGTTTGGTACAAGTGCGCAGGTTGGGGTAAATCCGGCTACAGAGTATCTTTTTATTATTTTTGTTACTCCTGTAGGTCCTTATTTTAAAGGGGGTTTCCAGACTACACCTTTTGCAATTATGCGTCAGTTTGACCGTTCGGCACCTCTGGGGACCGGCATCTACAAAGTTGGTGGAAATTATGCTGCCAGTCTGGTAGCCGGTCAGAAAGCACACGAAATGGGTTACTCAGCGATGTTCTATCTTGATGCAAAAGAAAAGAAATACATCGATGAATGTGGAGCTGCTAACTTCTTTGGAATAAAAGATAATACGTATGTTACTCCAAAATCGACATCTATTTTGCCTTCAATTACCAATAAAAGTTTGATGAAGCTGGCAGAGGGTATGGGCATGAAAGTCGAACGACGTGCTATTCCGGTAGAAGAACTAAGTACTTTCGAAGAAGCAGGAGCCTGTGGTACTGCTGCTGTCATCAGCCCGATTCAACGAATTGATGATATCGATGAAAACAAGTCGTATGTATTTTCTCCGGATGGTAAACCCGGCGTTATTTGCGAAAAACTATACAAAAAACTACGTGCCATTCAATATGGTGATGAGCCGGATCTTTACAACTGGATTACAGTAATCGATTGATTTTAATAATGAAATTGTTGTTTATTATATTAATTAATTTAGTTGATTATTTAGACGCCGATTTAACTGTCACGCGTATTTAAATAAAAAACAGGTAATTCTTATCACTGATTTTATTTTAGATACTTCACATATGACTTTTGATCAGAAACAGGCTTCATATTAAGTCTGTAGAAGTGGGAGGGGATGATTTTTTTTTAAGAACCATTCTCTGATCAACTGAAATAACATCCAGCTTTTAAATTACTTTAATTAACCCATGCCGACAAATATCCGAGAACGTGACAACCTGTTTATAAAAATGCATCCGTTAACCCGGCTCATCATAAGCTTTGGGTTCGCAATGCTGCCATTTGCCTTTTTATATAATGAAAAAATGAGCATATTGCTGCTTGCAATGACTTCGTGGATCGTTTTTACTTTATCGTTTCTGATATGCAGCTGGATTGTTGTTTTTCAACGATCTGTTCAGCAAATCAGGAAAAAAGCAAAAGAGGATGATGGGAGCGTTGCTTTTGTCTTTTTTATGGTCCTGATTTCTTCATTTGCAGGAATGCTGACGGTCTTATTAATTATCATATCCAAAGATTCAGCCATTCGGCAGAGCCTGTTGTTTCTGCCTTCGTGCATTTTGGGCCTTATTTTATCCTGGGTTATGGTTCATACCATCTATATTTTTCATTATGCCCATAAATATTACGATTCAAAATCAAAAAATAATACCGAAATTGTTGAAGGGTTGAAATTTCCGGGGGATGACGAACCGGATTACTTAGATTTTGCGTACTATTCTTTTGGAATAGGATGCACTTTTCAGGTCTCCGACATTTCTATTACTTCAAAGAAAATCCGACGTATTACTTTGTTTCATGGATTACTTTCTTTTGTTCTGAATACCTTTGTCGTGGCTTTGACAATTAATCTGATCGCCGGACTTAGTTAACGATGATATGAAACATTTTCAACAGATAAGACTTCGATTTTCCAGTATAAAATTGCTATACAATACTAATTTTCAAGCTGTAATAATAACTTAATGATAACTAAATCTTCCGTTTTTCCGATAGGACAAATCAATAAACCACACGGTGTTAGTGGTGAAATGTCATTTTCTTTTACCTCCGATATTTTTGATCGTGAGGAAATACCTTATTTCGTTTTTGAGATTCAAGGAATTCTGGTACCTTTCTTCCTGGACGAATATCGTTTTAAAGGCAGTGAAACGGGATTGATGAAATTGGATGGTATAAAAACTGAAGAACAGGCCCGTTCATTTTATGGCTTGACAATTTATCTGCCTAAGAAATTTTTAGAAAAGGTTGAAAATACTGAAATTGAGATGGATTACTTTGCCGGTTTCAGTCTGGTAGATGCCGAAAAGGGATTGTTGGGTGTGATTTCAGAAGTTGATCAAACAACAGAAAATGTGCTTTTTGTTATACCCACTAAAGATGATGAACTGCTCATTCCGGCCGGTGAAGAATATATTGAAAACATTGATCACGAAAAAAAAATTATTTATGTCAGGCTGCCCGAAGGGTTGCTGGATCTTTAATCAGATCGACTTTTATCCCCTGAAAGCAAATTTATTGGACTGTCAGGTAGGACAGGCAGAAAGTTGCCCGGTTAGTTACATACTATAAAAATTCTTTTTAAGAATCTGATAAAAGAAAACATCTCCCTTTTAAATAAGTAGAGAAAATCTGGATGAAATGATATAACACAACAATTTTAGCAGAAAATATTATGTTTCATGATGAAGCAACTGGTTTCGACAAAGTCGAAAAAATGCCTTTATTCATAAAGGGTAAGGAAATTCTTGAAGTAGTTAATGACATTCTTTCATTAATTCAGGAGGATGATGAACATCTAGTCTATTTTAAAGAGATTATTCTTGAAGATGCATACATGTTGACTGCCAAAATTGTAAATGCTGAAGGTGGGGATATTTATGATCTGCGAATGGAAAATGCAGCTATTATCAGAAAGGCAGCCCGTGATTTAATGGTGCAATACAATTCCCTGGACATGTTCGGTTTTGAACATGTCGAGTATTATTCAATTGTCAGAAATCTTTTAGAAGAATACCGGTTGCTGTTTATTGATTGGGTAGCGGGCTTTGATAAATGGAACTATATAATTGATCGATGGGGGCTTTTTAATCCTCCCGGTGTAGGTCCATTTGATACTGATCAGGATGATGACAATCGTGAGGATGATTTCTGAAATTAATTTTCTTGCTTAAGATCGTTTTTCCCGACAATTTATTCCTTTTTTTCCATCTTATATACTATTTCCTTTACCCAGGCAGCCCATTCAGTCAGACCTTTGGATTTATCAAAAGTCTGCCATGCAATAGGTTTCCCGATTCGGATTGTAAAATGGGCTCCCTTTTTTTTGAACATTTCATTCACCAGGTACAGCATTTCAATGTTTAATTTTATTTTGAAAAACTTACGTAGATTTGCCAGGTTGTAAAAGAAATTTGAGTTTCTACCTTCAAAGTAAATAGGTACAACGTCCCGTTGATATTCAATTGCTTTTGAGATGAAATTTTTCTTCCATTCCAGATCGACTATCTTTCCTTTTATTTTACGGGAGCACATCCCGGCAGGATAGGTTAATAAATTGTTCTCCGATTCATACAATTCCTGCATCATGGTAGCATGATTCTTATTCTGGTTACCAACCTTGTTGACCGGAATAAACATCTCATGCATTGGCTCCAGATTCATTAATATGTCATTTGAAAAAAACCTGATTTTCCCGTCGTATTCTTTCCCCAGCAAATAACCGGTTGTTATGCCATCGAGCCCTCCAAGAGGATGATTTCCAACGAAAATATAGGTGCCTCCTTTTGGAAGATTCTCTTTCCCTTCGATGCTTGTCGTAACATGCAGGTATTCAAAAGCAGCTTCAATAAAATCCAGATTTCTGACACCGGGATATTGGATAAAAAAATCGTTTAGCTCTTTTTCATGAACAATTTTTCGCAGGTAATTAATGATAAATTTTGGGACCTTAGTATTCGGGGCTTTACTTTTAAGAACCTTTTCTATGTCGATCGTGATAATTTCTGATTTATTCATGAACTGAAATTAGTATGTGGAATGAATACAAATGTACAAAAAATGCTTTACTTATTGTACGAATGAATTTCAAATGAATGGTTGCGTATACATCGTTTAAAATCAGGTAACGTATTTTCGGACTTTCGAGTGTAATATCAAAATAAATATGTCTTATAGTAACTAAATTTATAGTATTCTCATCAAAAAGCATTCAATAATTGATACATTTTTAATAAACAGAACAAAAACAATACAACAATAAAAGTTAATTAAAACTAATTATTAAAAGTGCGGAATTGATAATTGATAACAGAAACATGAAAAAAGTTATGAACTTCCCCCACTTTTTTAAAATACGAATTTATTTTGATAAGTAGTACGTTAAATGACAGGTATTCAATATAATAGTACTTATTCTGTTAAAATGAATATGGTTGATAGAGTGTTCATAAGTTGTTTAAACTGCACAATTGCTTGTCGGTTAATTGTTCATAAATATATTGTGGGGAAATGTGGGGGGAATGAAATTAATTTTATACTTTTACCGTTGTATAAATAAGCTCAATAAATTATGTCAACATTTATAGGTAAATACGAGGTAAAAGCAGATGTAAAGGGAAGAATATTCATTCCATCGGCTTATCGTAAATTATTACCGGATGGTGAAAAGGAGCGGGTAGTGATGCGGAAGGATGCCGAAAATGACTGTTTAGTCCTATTCCCAGAAACCGTATGGAATGAAAAAGTAGAAAACTTTAAATCCAAACTGGATGAATGGAATTCTGTCGATCAGCTTTTACTCATGCAATTCATTTCGGATGCCGAATGGTTGGACATTGATTCACAAGGGCGTATTTTAATTTCGAAGAAAAATCTTCATGCCATTGGTATTGAAAATTCAGATGTCTTGTTTGTCGGAATGATTGATCGGTTTGCACTCTGGAGTAAATCGAAATATGAGCAAGCCAGATTATCACCCACTGATTTTGCAAACTTGCTAAAAGAACGAATGTCGAAAAAATAATTGACCAACTATAGTGGATACTAATTTAAAAATGAGTATTTTCGTAGAAATAAGAGACTCAAATTTATAAAAAATGATTGAACCTGCATATCATATTCCTGCATTGTTGAATGAAACTATCGAAGGATTGAATATCAATCCCGATGGAATATACGTAGATGTTACTTTTGGAGGTGGAGGCCATTCCAGGGAGATTTTAAAGCATTTAAGTAAAAAAGGCAAATTGCTGGGATTTGATCAGGATGAAGACGCCATTAAAAATCAGATTATTGATCCTCGTTTTATTTTTGTACGAAGTAATTTTCTGTATTTAAAAAATTTCCTGAGGTATCATAATATCGAAAAAGTGGATGGCATTTTAGCTGATCTGGGCGTCTCTTCACATCATTTTGATGAAGCTGAGCGAGGGTTTTCATTCCGTTTTGACGGTTTGCTGGATATGCGTATGAATACAAAATCACCTCTTACAGCTGCTGTATTACTGAATACCTATTCGGAAGAGCAACTTGCCGATGTTTTTTATTTGTATGGTGAGATGCGTAATTCACGAAAAATTGCAAAAGCAATAGCGATTGCCCGGACTGCAACGCCTTTTAAAAAGATATTCCCTTTTGTCGAAGTCTTAAAACCTTTTTTAAGCCGGGAGAATGAAAAGAAGGATTTAGCGCGTGTTTTTCAGGCTTTACGAATTGAGGTGAATAAGGAAATGGATGTTTTAAAGGCTTTGCTGGAACAAAGTCTTGAAGTCCTGAATCCGGAAGGAAGACTGGTTGTATTGACCTATCATTCATTAGAAGATCGGTTGGTAAAGAATTTCTTCAGGAGTGGTAATTTCGAGGGAAAGATTGAAAAAGACTTTTTCGGAAATGTATTATCACCGCTCAAAGCATTGAATAATAAAGTTATAATTGCCGATGAAGATGAGATTCAACGCAATCCACGTGCCAGAAGTGCAAAACTAAGAATAGCGACTCTATTATAGACAATACGAGTTATCATATATGAAACTGAACTTCTTTAAAAAAATATTAGATGCCATTCGTGGAAGTGAGGATTTTTCTGACATTAAATCCAGCACGATACGTGATATCCTGAATGGAAATATTCTGACAAAAAAATTTTTTCAGAAACAATACGGTTTATTGATTATGATCGCTGCATTGACTTTTTTATATGTCGATAACCGGTTTTATTGTGAGACCAGATTAGCTAAAGAAATTGATTTGAAAAAGAAAATACAGGATGTGAAATATGAATCGCTCACTATTTCAGCTGAATTAATGGAGATAAGCCGGCAATCGAATGTCATGAATAAAGTGAATGAGAGTGGAATAAATTTAATTCAATCCACGACACCACCTATTGTAATTGAAGATAGTTTAGATCAGAAATAAATGTCCGACAAACGTAAAAATATTGTACTCCGGTTTGGCATAGTGTATACCATAATATGCCTTTCGTTCTTTCTGGTACTCTACCGGATTGTCGTGATCCAGTTTGTGGAGCATGATAAATGGATGGCACTGGCAGCTCAAAATGTAAAAAAGAATATTATTGTAAAGCCGATTCGTGGTAATATTTATGCTTGTGATGGGAGGTTAATGGCAAGTTCGATTCCGACTTATTATGTTTACATGGATTTAAGGGTTCCTGCTTTACATGAAAAAGGCGGTAAATTGTTTAAAAACAACATCGATTCCGTAACCATTTATTTGTCCAGTTTCTTTAAAAACAAAACACCCCACGAATACAAAGCTTTACTAACAAAAGCCTACCGGTCGGGAGTCGGAGAGTTTCAGCTCTATCCACAAAAGATTTCATATTCCCAACTGAAAGAATTAAAAACTTTTCCACTATTCCGGTTAGGGCGTAATAAAAGCGGATTGATTTCAAAGGCCTTATTTAGACGTGTGCGCCCTTTTGGTTCACTTGCAAAAAGAACAATCGGCGATATTTATGCCGATGAATCTAAAGGAGGGAAAAATGGAATTGAATTGAGTTTTAATTCAAATCTTCTTGGTACTCCGGGTATCTCGGTACGTCAGAAGGTGGCCAATAGTTACATGGAAGATATCAAGGTCGAACCGGTTGATGGCATGGATATTACAACCACCATTGATGTCGATTTGCAGGATATTGCCGAAAAAGCATTGATGGATGGAGTGAAAGAATTTGATGCTGCTGTCGGGTATGTCATTTTAATGGAAGTTCATTCGGGTGAAGTGAAAGCAATTGTCAATATGCAACGAAATAATGACGGCTCCTACACCGAAAATAAAAATGGTGCTGTCTCGGACATGGCAGAACCTGGCTCGACATTTAAAGTTGCATCCCTGATGGCGGCAATCGACGATGGCAGAGTTAAAATAACCGATACCATCAATACTTACAACGGACTGTTTAAATATGGAAACAGGACGATGACCGATCATAATTCCAATCATGGGGGATATCACAAGATTACAGTAGCTCAGGCAATATACGGTTCTTCAAATATTGGCATATCACGTGCTATTGTGAAAGCATACGGAAAAAGGCCTTCCGAATTTGTCAATAAGTTGTATTCCATGAAGCTGAACGAACCTATGAACATTGAGATACCGGGGGCTGCAGCGCCGTTTATTAAACATCCGAATGATAAATCACATGAGTGGTCAAACACAACCTTACCCTGGATGTCAGTTGGCTATGAAACACAAATACCTCCGATTTATACCCTGGCATTTTACAATTCAATAGCGAATGATGGTGTAATGATCCGACCTTTTTTTGTAAAATCAATCAGTAAAAACGGTCAGATCATTAAGGAATTTAAAACGGAAGTCATTAATCCTTCGATTTGTAAACCATCAACGTTAAAGGATATCCGTTTTACATTGTTAGGAGTTCTTGAGGATAAAATGGGAACGGCAAAAAATGTCAGATCAAAATATGTCAGAATAGCGGGTAAGACAGGGACTGCTCAAATATCACAAGGTAAAGGAGGGTATAAAACAGGAATTACCAAACATCAGGTAGCGTTTTGTGGTTACTTCCCCTATGAAAATCCATTGTATACCTGTATTGTAGTCATGCGTGAACCTGGTAAAGGGTATGCCTCCGGTGGTACCATGACAGGCTCTGTGTTTAAAAATATTGCAGAACGGGTAATGGCTTTGAATTCAAACAAAAGACCTTATCAGATTAATCTGGATTCAATTGACGAAGAAAACTTAATCCCGAATGCTAAAGTAGGCTTTTATAAGGCTATGAAAATGGTAATGACCGATTTGAAATTGCCATTGAAAGATTTTAGGACCGATTGGGTTAAAACGAGTGTAGAAAACAAACACATCAGGATTCAGCCGATAGTAGTCACTAAAAATGTAGTGCCCGATTTAAATGGGATGGGTGCAAAAGATGCTGTTTTCATTCTCGAAAACATGGGGCTGAAAGTACAGGTTTTTGGCCGTGGTAAAGTTATCTCACAAAATATAAAACAAGGAACATTCGCTCGAAAAGGAAGTTATGTTTCAATTTATCTTGAATAAAATAATCCTTAAAATTCATTTTATAGAAGTATTTAAAAATTGACAAATATGATTTTAACTGATATATTGCAAAATGTTATTTTGCTAAAAACCATCGGAGAAACGGATATAAATATTCAGAATATTCGGTTCGATTCACGTATCGTTGAAAAAGGAAGTGCTTTCGTAGCAACCCGTGGGACAACTTCCGATGGACATGACTTTATTCACACTGCCATCGAAAAAGGTGCCCTGGCAATTGTATGTGAGATTTTACCTGCTGAACTGAATCCCGGCATTACCTACATTAAAGTTGAAAATAGTGCTGATGCACTTGGTAAGATGGCTTCAGCCTGGTACGGCTTTCCATCTTCAAAGATGACTTTAATCGGAGTTACCGGAACAAATGGCAAAACAACTATTGTTACCTTGTTATATCAGCTGTTCCGTCAGTTGGGACATAAATCGGGATTGCTTTCTACCGTTTGCAATTATGTTAATGATGTGCCTGTTGAAGCAACACACACAACACCGGATGCACTCGAATTAAACGAATTATTGGCTCAAATGGTTACTGCCGGTTGTGAGTATGCTTTTATGGAAGTAAGCTCTCATTCTATCGACCAACGTCGGATTGCCGGATTAGAATTCAACGGTGGCATATTTACCAACATCACACGCGACCATATTGATTACCACCTGACTTTTGAAAATTATTTAAAAGCTAAAAAGCTGTTTTTTGATGATTTGCCGGAAGATGCTTTTGCGCTTACCAATGCTGATGATAAAAATGGTTTTGTGATGCTGCAGAATACGAAGGCTAAAAAGTATTCCTATTCCTTGCGTACACTGGCCGATTTTAAAACCCGTATCCTTGAACATGGTTTCGAAGGTATGCTGCTTGATATGAATAATAAGGAGGTGAATGTGTCGTTTATTGGAAAATTCAATGCGAGTAATTTATCAGCGGTATTTGGTGCAGCTGTATTAATGGGGCAGGATGAAATTGAGGTGTTGCGAATTATCAGTTCGTTACACTCTGTAGCAGGTCGTATTGAAACCTTCCATTCCCCTTCAGGATATACGGCAATTGTTGATTATGCCCATACCCCGGATGCATTGACGAATGTGATTGGAACTATCAATCAGATTTTACAGGGTAACGGCAGATTGATTACCGTTGTTGGGTGTGGTGGAAACCGTGATAAAGGGAAACGCCCAATGATGGCGCGTGAAGCTGTGAACGGGAGTTGGAAAGCCATTCTGACCTCTGATAATCCACGGTTTGAAGACCCACAGGATATATTGAATGATATGTTAAACGGACTTGATATGCTCGAAAAATCTAAAAGCCTGACTATCGTAGACCGACGTGAAGCAATCCGTACGGGCTGTGCATTGGCTCAACCGGGTGATGTGGTATTGATAGCCGGCAAAGGACACGAAGATTACCAAATTATTCAAGGTGTAAAACATCATTTTGATGATAGGGAAGAAGTGAAAAAATGTTTTTGATAAGTGAATGTGATGATGTAATGATGTGATGATGTAATGATGTGATGATGTGATGATTGATGATGTGATAATTGATGATGTGATGATTGAATAAATACATACTCATTCTAAAATATAGTTAGATATATTATAAAATTAAATATTGCAAATAGAAAATTTGTAAATTGTAAATCGATAAATTGTAAATTCTTATGTTGTATCATTTATTCCAGTATTTAGAAAGCATATTCATTTTTCCGGGTGCTCACCTGTTTAATTATATTTCTTTTCGGACAGGATTGGCTTTTATTCTGGCACTATTGATTTCTACTATTTTTGGTCGCCAGATCATCGATTTCCTCCAAAAGAAACAAATTGGTGAATCCATTCGCGATTTGGGACTGGAAGGACAAATGAGCAAAAAGGGAACACCGACAATGGGAGGTGTTATTATTATCATTGCTATTTTGGTACCTACTCTTTTATTGGCAAATCTGACGAATACTTATATTCTATTGATGCTTATTACTACCGTCTGGCTCGGACTTATCGGATTTCTTGATGATTTCATGAAAGTAGCAAAGAAAAATAAAGATGGATTAAGCGGGCGCTTTAAAATTGTGGGTCAAATAGGACTGGGTCTGATCGTCGGATTAACGATGTATATGAGTTCGGATGTTGTAATCCGCCAGAATATAGAGGTGAAAGGAGTTTCACATCGTGTCGAAAGCGTTATCTATGCAAAACATGATGTAAAATCTACCTTGACAACCATACCCTTTGTTAAAAACAATAACCTGAATTATGCCGCTGCTTTCAGTTGGGCCGGTGATAAGGCCCAGAGATACGGCTGGATATTATTTGTATTGGTCTCTATTTTTATTGTGACTGCAGTTTCAAACGGTGCTAACCTTACGGATGGTTTAGATGGGCTGGCAACTGGTTCTTCAGCAATCATGGGGGTCATTCTGGGTATACTGGCTTATGTGTCGGGGAATGTCAACTATGCCGGATACCTGAACATCATGTACCTCCCGGGAACCGGTGAGCTACTGATTTTTGCAGGTGCTTTTATCGGTGCCACCATTGGGTTCTTATGGTATAATGCTTATCCGGCCCAGGTATTTATGGGCGATACGGGAAGCCTGACAATAGGAGGTATCATTGCCGTTTTTGCAATTGCGATTCGTAAAGAACTGTTGATCCCCATATTATGCGGGGTGTTTTTGATAGAAAGCTTGTCGGTAATGGTTCAGGTAGCTTATTTTAAATATACAAAGAAACGATATGGTGAAGGGAAAAGGGTATTTAAAATGACTCCATTGCACCATCATTACCAAAAAGCAGGTAATTCAGGGATTCAGGCAGTTTTCCAACGTCCGATAAATGCAATGCCCGAATCAAGAATTGTAATTCGTTTTTGGATTATTGGTATCATCCTGGCAGCTATTACAATTATAACTTTGAAAATAAGATGATTAAATTCAAAGTTCAAAAAAAAAAGAACAACAAGTAGTTATTGTATAAACTGATTTGAATAAAAATAAATTCTCGAATATTAAAGTAATTCCCACTTTAGGGGGTTCAACGGGCTTATGAAACGGATAGTAATTTTAGGAGGTGGCGAAAGTGGTGTTGGTGCAGCAATTCTGGCTAAGAAACAGGGTTTTGATGTTTTTCTGTCGGATATGTCTGAGATTAAACCAAATTATAAAGCTCTTTTGGAAGAAAATAAAATTGACTGGGAAGAAAAACAACATTCAGAGATGCTCATCCTGAATGCAACTGAAATCATTAAAAGTCCGGGAATTCCTGATAAAGCGCCTATTATTAAAAAATTATTGTTGCAAGGTATCCCGGTTATATCCGAAATTGAATTTGCCGGTCGTTATACAAAAGCTAAAATGATTTGTATTACAGGGAGCAATGGTAAAACAACGACTACCATGTTGATTTATCACATTTTAAAGAATGCAGGTTTTAAAGTCGGTTTAGCCGGAAATGTAGGGCAAAGTCTGGCTTTGCAGGTGGCTACTTCTACATGTGACTATTATATCGTGGAGCTCAGTAGTTTCCAATTGGATGGGATGAAGGAATTCAAAGCCGATATTGCAATACTATTAAATATAACACCGGATCATTTGGACCGGTATGAATATAATTTTCAGAATTATGTAGATTCGAAATTCAGAATTACACAAAATCAAACAGAGCAGGATGCTTTTATCTTTTGGGAAAACGATCCCGTTATTCTTGCTGAATTAAAAAAACGAAACATTCATTCGACACTGTATCCTTTTGCCATCGAGCGAAGTGAAAAAACAAAAGCGTTTATCGAGCAGGATGACATGATTATTAAAACACTAAAAACCCTTTTTACCATGCCTACAAATGAATTAGCGTTGCAAGGTATCCATAATACCTACAATTCAATGGCAGCCGGACTGGCAGCATCCATTGTGAATGTCCGTAAAGAAAGTATCCGGCAATCATTGCAGGACTTTCAAGGGGTGGAACACCGGTTGGAATATGTTGCCACGGTAAAAAATATCCGATTTATCAATGACTCGAAAGCAACAAATGTCAATTCGTGCTGGTATGCACTTCAAAGTATGAAGACACCTGTTGTACTTATATTAGGAGGTACCGATAAAGGAAATGATTATAACGAAATAGAAAAATTGGTTCTCGAAAAAGTAAAAGGGCTTGTCTTTTTAGGGGTGGATAATAAAGCATTACACAGCTTCTTTGATGGGAAAATATCGAAGATTCAGGATGTCACTTCAATGGAAGACGCTGTAAAAACGGCATTCCAACTGGGCGAAGACGGTGATACAGTATTACTTTCACCTTGTTGTGCCAGTTTCGATTTGTTTAATAGTTATGAAGATCGTGGTTTACAGTTTAAAAGTTGGGTTAGAAATCTTTAATATGCTTGACAGTTTAAACATTCAATAATCGGACATTTATGCATACACTTCTAAAAAAATATTTAAAAGGTGACGCAACTTTGTGGATTGTGTTCTTTTTCCTATGCGTCGTTTCGGTTATAGAAATGTATAGTGCGTCAAGCACATTAGCATATAAAGCTTCGAGTCATCTGGGACCTGTGCTCCGTCACATCGGCTTTCTGACAGGGGGAGTGATAATCGCTTTCTTAGTACACTTAATTCCTTACCGTTTTATCCGTATATTCTCATATCTGGGTTTATTCATTTCTTCTATATTACTGGTTTATGTCCTTTTCAAAGGGCATAGCGAAAATGATGCTTCCCGTTGGCTGGCCATTGGTGGAGTTCAGTTTCAACCTTCCGAATTAGCCAAGTTATCGGTCATTATTGTCGCTGCCGATTTGATTTCCCGAATCAGGGATAATGCAAAGGATGAATGGATTTATTTCAGGAATACAATCATCATGTTGATCTGTGTGTGTGGATTGATTCTGCTTGAAAACTTTTCAACTGCCTTTATTTTATTTGCAGTGGTTTTTATCATGATGTTTATCGGCAGGATATCTCTCAAGTACCTGGCTTCATTGGCCGGTATTATGATGCTGACTTTGTTTATCGGGTATGGTGCCGTTAAAACGATCCCCGAAAAATCGATGCCTCATATGTTTAAAAGGGCATACACCTGGGTGGCCCGAATAGAAAGACATTCTGATAAAGATGGAAAGGACACTAAATATGTTATCAATGATAAAAACAGGCAGGAAAAATACGGACAGATTGCAATAGCCCGTGGTGGTATATTCGGCGTTATGCCGGGCAATAGTGTAGAACGTGATTACCTCCCACAGGCCTATTCCGATTTTATCTATTCTATCATTGTCGAAGAGATGGGGTTGTTTGGAGGCTTCCTGGTAATCTTGCTCTATCTGATTCTGCTGTTCCGCGCCGGAAAAATAGCAACAAACTGTTCGTCCGTGTTCCCGGCGGTATTGGTCATAGGACTGTCATTAATGATCGTTATTCAGACTTTTATCAACATGTCGGTGGCAACAAGTTTAATCCCGGTTACCGGACAGCCCTTGCCGCTGATCAGTAGGGGTGGTACTTCGATATTGATTACCTGCATTTATTTTGGAATCATTTTAGGCATTACGCGTCAGATTATAAGTGAACAATTACCGGTTGAAGAAAATTTTGTACAGACGGAAGAACCGCTTCCTGTAGTTGAACTGGAAAGTCTGTAATGAGTATTAAATTAAAGGTGAAATAAGGATAATTATGAAACATAAGTTTATAATCAGCGGTGGAGGAACCGGAGGTCATATTTTCCCTGCTATCAGTATTGCCAATGCATTGAAAAAGCGACTGCCCGATGCAGATATTCTTTTCGTTGGTGCATTAGGCCGTATGGAAATGGAACGTGTCCCGGCTGCCGGTTATCCTATCGAAGGGTTGCCGGTCAGTGGCTTCGACCGTAAAAATATGTTGCGCAATATAAAAGTTCTGTGGAATCTGATGAACAGCCTATTATTGGCCCGTAGTATTGTAAAGCGTTTCAAGCCTGAAGTTGTTATTGGTGTTGGCGGTTATGCCAGTGGACCAACCCTGCGTGCTGCTTCGGCGTTAGGAATTCCTACATTAATTCAGGAACAGAACTCGTATGCAGGGGTTACAAATAAATTGCTGGCTAAAAATGCAAAACGAATATGTGTAGCTTACGAAGGAATGGATCGTTTCTTTGAAAAAGATAAAATTGTCATTACCGGTAATCCGGTGCGGCAGGATCTGTTTTCAGTACTTCCCAACTCCAGGGAGGCCTACAGCTACTTTGGACTGGATCCAAAAAAGAAAACAATTCTTGTTGTTGGCGGAAGCCTGGGTGCAAGGACGATCAATCAAAGTATCCTCGCCGGATTAACCCGGTTGGCAGGTACGGAGGTTCAGATGATCTGGCAAACCGGGAAGTTTTACATTGAAGATGCCCGTAAAGCTGCCGAACCGTTTGCTTCACACAATTTACTAGTTACCGATTTTGTTTCCCGCATGGATCTGGCTTATTCAATTGCCGATCTGGTGATTTCAAGAGCCGGCGCCAGTTCTATATCTGAATTGTGTTTACTGGGAAAACCGGTTATATTAATCCCTTCACCGAATGTTGCCGAGGATCATCAGACTCAAAATGCACTGGCATTGGTTCGTAAAAATGCAGCTGTGTTGATTAAAGATGCTGACGCCAGGGAGCAACTTGTGAATAAAGCCATTGAATTAATTTCAAATGAGAAAGAATTAGCCACATTGAGCGGGAATATCCTGTTGATGGCAGAAAAAGATTCGGCAGATAGAATTGTTGAGGAAGTGATGAAGTTAATTGGTTGATTAGTTAATTCGATAATTCGTTGATTGGTTAATTAAGTTTAGTTGTTAGTAAATACGAGAAGTCGAATCATAGAATAAGTCGAATTATATCTTTAATCATACTGGTAAGAAAAAAAACCGGACATTAAACTAAAGGGAAATGAATAAGTTTACAAAATATTATTTTATAGGAATAGGTGGAATCGGAATGAGTGCATTGGCACGTTATTTCCATACGAAAGGGTTTCAGGTAGCCGGCTATGACCGTACTCAGACAAAATTAACTTCCGATCTGCTTACCGAAGGAATCCTGGTAAGTTTTATTGAAGATGTGGACGAAATCCCCTCTCTTTTCACTAAACCTGAAAATACGCTGGTTGTCATCACTCCGGCAATACCGCAGAATCATCCGCAACTGAAATACTTTCAGGATAATAATTTTACCATTAAAAAACGTGCAGAGGTACTGGGTGACATCACCCGCCAAAGCAAGGGAATCTGCATTGCAGGAACTCATGGTAAAACGACCACTTCCACCATTACAGCACATCTGTTAACTCAGTCGCAGGTATCCTGCAACGCCTTTCTTGGAGGAATTGCAAATAATTACAATACCAATTTATTACTCTCCTCAGAAAGCAATCTGGTGGTGATTGAAGCCGACGAATACGACCGGTCATTTCATCACCTGTCTCCCTATATGGCCGTGATCACATCGGTCGATCCCGATCATTTGGATATCTATAAAACCTCAGAAGCCTATCACGAAAGCTTTGAATATTTCACTTCGTTAATACGACCCGGTGGTGTGTTAATCATGCGTAAGGGAATTGATATCGTACCGCAATTGCAAAAAGGTGTCAAACTCTATTCGTATTCTATGGACGAAGGAGGTGACTTTTGTGCTGAAAACATCCGTACTGTCAAGGGAGAAATCCATTTCGATTTCGTTACACCCAACGATCGGATTGCTGATGTCCGATTGGGGGTTCCTGTTCTTATAAATGTCGAAAATAGTGTCGCAGCTATGGCATTAGCCTGGTTAAATGGTGTTTCCACTGACGAACTGCGTACCGGTATTTCTTCCTATTCGGGTATCTACCGGCGCTTCAATGTCATCTATAAATCGGATAAGGTAGTCTTTATGGATGATTATGCCCATCATCCTAACGAATTGAAAGCGAGCATTTCATCCATTCGTAATTTATATCCCGATCGCAAGATAACCGGTATTTTTCAGCCCCATCTTTATTCAAGGACTCGCGATTTTGCAGGGGCTTTTGCCGAAGCATTATCACAACTCGATGAGCTCATTATGCTCGATATCTACCCGGCACGTGAAATGCCTATCAAAGGAGTTGATTCTGAGCTAATATTACGCGATGTTAAACTTGAAAACAAAATATTGTGCTCCAAGGAAAATCTATTACCTTTGCTGAAAGAAAAGCAGTTGGATATATTGGTTACTTTCGGAGCCGGCGACATTGATAAGTTGGTTCCTTTGATTAAAGATCAATTGAAGAAAAACAACAATTGACATTTAAGATTCTAATTATGAAACCCATCTGGAAATATCTTCTGATAAGCTTTTTTGCCGTTTTGGTGATAGGCTATCTGGCGTCCACATTTCGACATTTTTCAAGAAAAGAAAGAGGGAATGTATGCCATGATGTAAAGATAATTTTAGTGGATAGCTCGAATGTACAGTTAATTACTCAAAAAGATATTGCTCTGATTCTTGAAGAAAATGATTTGAATCCTATAGGGAAAACATTCAGACATATTCATACTGAATCGATTGAAAAAAAGCTTCGTAAAAACCCAATGATTAAAGTTGCTGAGTGTTACAAAACACCTTCAGGAATCGTGACCATTAAAGTGCTGCAGCGTAGTCCTAAATTCAGGGTAGTAGGATTTAGCAGTTATTATATCGATGTTGATCGTAAGCCAATGCCGGTTTCCGAAAATTATGCTGCCTATGTGCCTGTTGTTTCAGGACGTGTTACCCTGACGATGTGTAGAGGCAAACTGTTTGATTTTGTATCCTATATTGTTGATCATCCGTTTTGGAATGCTCAGATCGAACAAATATATGTCCGTGATGATTTAAAAATAGAACTTGTTCCCCGTGTGGGCGATGCGATAATTATGTTGGGAACACTCGATAATTTCGAATCAAAGCTTGATAAATTAAAAAAGATATACCTCGGAGGATTTAATGTAATGGGGTGGAATAAATATAAAGTAATTGATTTACAATATAAGGACCAGGTTGTCTGTAGTAAAGTTAGTCAACAGGTAGCACCGCCTAAAGTCGTGCTTGAAGATAAAAAGGACAGTATTATTGCAAGTAAATTATGATTTCAAATAAAATAGTAGCAATAGATTTCGGGAGTACCCGAATTTCGGTAATGGCAGCTGAGGTGCTTGAAA
>Ga0302285_10000057_pt1 | contig 73505 bp, 124 predicted proteins | sample III_Fen_E2_2_FD_200455 | JGI IMG/M metagenome (GOLD analysis project Ga0302285, IMG submission 200455) | Peat permafrost microbial communities from Stordalen Mire near Abisko, Sweden - III_Fen_E2_2 | ecosystem: Environmental > Terrestrial > Soil > Wetlands > Permafrost | place: Sweden: Abisko... | reverse complement strand
AGGTTGTGCAAGGTTGGGCCAAAATGCATAGGGCCACCAACATACAGCCGTATCACCGCACCGGACACCCCTACACAATACTCAGATGTACCACTGCAACCCAGCGCCTCTGCCGCTCCTCCATCAAAAAATTACACCACGGCACCTAAATTTTGAGATATTTTGATTGGCACACCACAGAGGCGTCCTTATCAGCTTCAAGTTGCAAGTACCATAGGTAGTCAGACTACCTCGAAGTAGCGCGCCCGCTGTACTGTGAATAGTTCGGCTCAGTACAGTACGACGATGCTCCGTAGTCAAGCCAGTGACCCCAATAGACTGCAATGCATTGTGGAGTGACTTAACCAGGCGCCTACGTAAGCAAGAAATATCCTGTATGAAACTGCTTCAATCTGGCCTCCATATAGGTGGAACCTCATTTCATGTAGGTAGGTCACATTTCTATGGGAATTCCTGATTGGCTGGCAAGGCGCATAGCAAGAACAGCTTCGTTTGGCAGGTACTATAGGTAGGCAACTTTTTTTGAAGTGAAAGACTTGCGTTTTGGTCATGAGTGGAATTGTATTACCTTTGTATCATAATCAAATCAAACATTTCTCATGGCAAAAAAGAAACTAGGCTACGGCCTCAAATGCGACTATTATGATAAGGTATTCTCGACTCAGGAACTTTTACTAGCGGATATCATTGAATCTGGCATGGACCCAGATTACTTTATCACGATCTAATCGTTCTATGAGACTGTAAGCACGATGGATAGGGAGTTCTCTAACTTGAAATAACTGCTTCGTTTTGGCCACTATATAGGTGGTATGGAAAATTCGAAGCTAAACAATAGACAATATGCACTCAGCATTACACTCAACAATTTCTGCTAAGCCTCCGGGGTTCAACTTATGGATTTTGGAAGCTTATGAGATGGATAAAAGGAGGCGAGTTCAAAGGACTTTCCGAGAATTCTACCATGCATTGCAATGTAGCTTTATCGAATTCGAAAGGATCAGCTACGAATATTTGATCAATGCAGTCTGTGAGGACAGAGAGGCTAGGCGGAAGCAGAGAATTGAAAAAATAACCAAGAAATTCGGATTTTGATGAGACAGACAATGAAAATAAGCTACGCTGACTACTTAAGAATGGGTGGCAAGACTTCAGACATAGATCTGAAAACAGTACGAGGAGACGACTGGATTATCGGCAGGACTGTGACCAAGATTGAATCTACTGAAAAGGACTTCACCTGCCAATTGACATATGCTGATGGATCAACTGACAAGTACCCTATTGGATGGATCACTCTTCAGGTGGAAGTGGAACTGAAATTGGTCGGTACTGATGCTCCGGTGGAAGAAAACTACTTGCCACAGATCAAGGAGATTTATGACAAGCTCAAGGTGGAACACAAAGAAGCTTTCCACTCGATAAAGTACTACAACGACATTGCCTACCAGCATGCTACGATTGATGATCTGACTGGTGCAATAATGAATGCGTTGGCCAGAATGAATGCTTTGATGCATCCACGAAGTAAAATTGTGAAATGAAATTAGAGGTCATAGAACAGGCATCGGAGAAGTTTAACATTCCAGAAGAGGTATTGTTAAATGAAATCGCCAGGTTCATTGACTTTTATCTACGCTGCAAGTCTCTTTCAGACTTGCCTTTGTCTGAAACTGGTTCAAAAGTGATGACGGTAATTCACTCAGAACATTTCTCTTATGAGGTAGGTACCATACTGATATACGTTATGATACTCGACAATGCATTGCATGACACCTGATTAATAATATATTGTAACAATGAATAAGTTTTTAATGTCACTTCTTGGTCTGAAAACGCCTGTATCAGAAGAGGAATGTAAAAAGAGAATCGCTGCCAAGACATCACAATGGCTAGACGATACATTAGACAATTTTATACGCGAAAAACTACAAAAATTGAACGATATTTGTAGGCGAAAAAATGAGGCTACAGAACTTAAGATAAAAGCTCTGAAGAAAGAGTACGACATTCTTAAGCGTATGTCAAAGATGCCGAACTTTGAGACTTACGAAGAAAAGATCAATGCAATTTGCATACAGGCTAGGGAAAGTACGATCATGCTAATCGTGAACTCTGAGGAATGGAAAAGGACGAAAATGCCTATGGAATGGGCTCCAGACTTTTACGACTCAGGTATGACACTTGCAGACTTCGCAAAGGACAGAAAGACTAAGCTAGTAGCACATATATTTGGGTTCTAGCGTTTTGGTATGGGTTAGATTTGTATTATATTTGTATTATCAAAAATTAATAATCAAAAATTGATAATATGAACAAACTATTCATTGTAACATTTACCGATCAGGAAGCCTGGGAATCACCAACTTTGGTTCCAGTTAGAGCTATTGACGAGGATACGGCGATCGTCTTAGCAGCGGAGTATTTGGGCTATGATGAAGAAGAACTTGAAGAAAAAGTAGCAAGTGGACAGTACGGATACTTCGCTCAAGAAATCGAAGAAACATCAATCATTGGAAACTAACAATATGTCAGTAGTAAAAAGCGAGACTAATTTAACGATTGTTCTGACCAAAAGGAAGACATTCTGGCTATTAAGCAATCCACAGGAGTACATGGCGAAAGGCCTGATACTGTCCTAGTAGAGTATGACAAAATCCCTGAACTTATTCGACAATTGCAAGAAATTGAAAAAGACAGAACCCGGACGAAATTACTGGATATGTCTAACTATGAAATTGAAAGCTTAACACCGGCAGATTGGGAATCGATTCCAGAAGAAGAAAGGAGAGAAGCAGTCAGTACTCTATTATCGAACATACAAGCGACTCATAATGAGTTAGTTGCTCTAATACGACCAGAAAATGAAACTGAGTGAAATGACACAACAGGTGATAAATGAACTCACTGATGAACAGTGGAAGTTAGTACCACCCGAAGAAAAGAAATCATGTAGTGACTGCAATCACCTAAAGGGAGTAATTTCTTGGTGGTGTGGAAATGAAGAAGCGAAGAAAGCTCGCGGTACTGCAATCCCTGGATGTATTCTATGTCCGTACTGGGAAAAACAAGTACAGATTAAGCCTATAGAGATTACAGTAGAGGTAGGTGATAAAGGACTGAAATTGATGCAACGTATCATAAAATATGTCAAATCGCGTTTTGGTATTGAATAGAATTGTATTATATTTGTATTGTAATTAAAAACAAATAAAAAACAAATCTTATGGCAAAGCTAACACAAGAACAAATTATTGAAGGTCACGACAAAGGTACATTCTGCGCCGTATTCGAAGGTTTCTTAACCCAACATTTAAAAGACTCACGTGGTTGGGACTTCGATCAAATTGATGAATGGACAAATGGAGAAGGTTTTGATAATTGGGTAAAATACCATATGCACGGTGAATTAACTGCAATGGGGCCTACAATTTACTGTACAAATATCAGTAATGGAAAAGAATTTTCTTTACCTGTAGAAGAAGTTGAAGCAATACTTGAAGCAATACTTGAAGATGGCTATTGAAAATACAAAACAGCCCGAGGACATTTTAATTTCCACGCTAGGATTTCCTCGGGAAATGTTAATCTCATCAGATAACGATTCTTGGCATAAAGTTACAGTAGTAGGAGTCATTGCCGGTAAATATAAGTACGTGGTTAAAGTGGAAGGAGATAAACCTCCTGGCATGGAATTTTTAGTGGCATACGAACATGGAAAAGAACTCGAATAAACTGTATTACTTTCAGAAGTGTCCACATTGCAAAGAAGAAAATTCTGCAATTAGAAAATCAGACGATTGTTGTAACAATTGTGGACACAAAATAGTTAATGATCAGGACAAATTCCTGAACGATTAGTACTAGAGGAAGCCTATTAATTTAGACTTCCTCTTCGCGTTTTGGCAGCTATTAGAAATTGATTATATTTGTATTGTAATCAAAAAATATATACATTATGTCACAAATTGGTAATTTAATCATCGAAACAGAAGAACTTGGATATGACACAGAGATCATGTCAGTATCAGAAATGCTAGAAGTTAGAGATCATGGTAAGATTTTAGATGAATCGAGAGAAGCAGAATGCAACATCGGGTTCATGGAAGATCAATTTCGCCAAGAGGAAGCTTTTATAGTGGCAGTAAAAATGGCAAGAACAGAGAACTTTTAACTAAAAAATAATTGGGTATTACATTGCAGACAGAACTATTGACGTCGAGGAATACAATTAATATCTAAATATTATAGAAGTAAAGAACGCTAAGCTAGCCAATACAAAAACAGAACCATAACATGAGTACTCCAAGAGTTTATAACAAAGCAGTAGCTGCCAATATCGATAAAGGTATACAGAAAATCAAACTAGGAAAAGGGACTATCGCCGAAAAGATACACCTTTTAATAGAGTTTTTTGAAAAGGAAGCCTTTAGTGAACCCCTAGAATTTAGATACACGAAAAGGGTAGAAAAATATACAGATGGAGTCTACGCATACCTCGATATGGTTTGGTGGAGTCCAGCTGGTACAAGATACGATAAAGAAATTTTTATATGTGACGGAGAATACATACCGCAAAATAAGCATGGTAAAGCTGTCGCAGAAACAGGCTTTCGTCCTGGAGATAAAATTTTGACATTAGAAGAAGTTAAAGCACTTCCAGCATATAAACAGTTCATTGATACAGGATGGGTATTAGCTTCAACTCCGAAACAGATTAAGAATATGACTCTTTCTTTCGGATGGCCACTTGACTTTTTAATGATCCCTGAAGACAATAGTGATTCACCATCTCTTGATGATTTTTACAATGAACGAATTTCACTATTTGGTGAATCGGGTTACATTCGAACTGTAACTTATCGTCATTCATGGAGAGGTGGATCCGCGCAATGGGGAACTTGTCCAAATGGAAGTTTCGATCCTCGTACTGAAGAAGGGTGGAATAATGCATTTAACCATATAACACGAATATGTTCAAAGAAGCTCACATCATGGGAAAAAAATAAACATTTCAAAGTTTGGAAGTCTAAAGAAGATCGCCATGCACATAGGGGTCTTATATTGTCAAAAAAATATGGGTTCTAACTTATTCATAAAGGCGAAAGAGAAGCAGAAGGCTGGATATACACTATCTGACGTGAAAAAATTTGCAGGATTCAAACAGATAGAAGACCTCGGCATTAAAATAAGTGACGTAAAAATTGATGGCAATAACATGATCATGTTATCATTTGACCCAGCACATATCGAAGTTCCTGCTGGTAAGAATATGCATAACTACTCTATCACATTTAACAAAGACGGCAAGTGTTACAAAGTAACACAGCGTAGATCAAATCCTGTACGGACGAATAAACTTCGTGTTCGTGATACTGATTTAATGACAGTAAATGACTGGAACCTGAGATTTAAACATATAATTACAGAATTTATAAAGGAGATTCGGTACTTAGAGAATGCAGGGTATAAGATTTACAAGTCTCCAGAGGAAAGACACTTAAAGAGAGGCCTGATAGTAGGACGCAAATTTGGGTTTTAGCGTTTTGGCATTGAATAGAATTGTATTATATTTGTATTGTAATTAAAACATAACAATATGGCAAATCTATTTAAAAAGGCAAAAGAAACCGGACCATCTGCTAAACCAACAAAGCAGAAGACCGAAGTAGTTATCAAAGACAAGGCATTCCATGCTACTATGCATCGACTAGCCGAGGTAAATCGTCAGAAAGACGAACTCGAAGCGGAAGCTACAATTTTAACTGGAGAGGTTAAAGAACGCAGTATATCTGAATTCGTTAAACTGTACAACACCACCGACAAATTCCCAGGTTCTTTTAATGTTATCGCCACTGGAGCAGTAGGCAAGGAAAATTCATCACTGATGATTATCCCAACTGACCGTTACTTAAAAGTGGACGAAGACCGTTACATTGAACTTATTGAAAAGTACGGAGTTGGAACTATCACTGAGGAAACCACTGTCTATACAATGGATGCCAAGCTGATTGAAAAGTACGGTGAAATAATCTCTAACCTCATCGAGAACTGTAAAAAAATTGAAGAAGAGGACAAAGAAGCTCTAATCGCTGCCACTACCTCTTATTCCATCAAAAAAGGCACTATCAATGACATCCCTTCTTTGATCAAAGAATTGGCCAAGAAAAAGAAAAAGGCCACTGTAACAAGTATGATCGAGGAAATCCGTCCGGTTTATCAAATCAAAAATGTCAAGAACGACGTTATCAAACCTGAAGTAAAAAAATAACTAACAAAAGCCTCTACGTTTTTATATGTAGAGGCTTTTGTTTATTTTTGTATAGTAATTAAAAATATATGAAACAAGAAGTTATATTAACAAAAGGTAGCCCGACTACTAAAGGACATTCAATTATCGTACTGACTTATAAGGAAGCTCCAGATACGATAATCATCAAGCAGTTGCAAGACAAGGAAATGCACCGGATTTGGATTGAACAGGATCAAATTGATCCATTAATTGATATATTGAAACGTTCTAAGAAAACACAGGAGGACATAGGAGAATGATAAACGCAAACGCAGAAATTGTCAAGAACGCAGAAGCCTTAGGTTTCAAGCATAAGTATCTGAAAGATACGCCTACACTTTCAGAAGTATCAGATTGGTTTCGTGAAACATACGACATCAATATACGGGTAGGATGCTCCTCTTTAACGGCATACTTTCCAGTAGTGGAACATTTAGAGGAAGACGGCACCACCCTTATGGGTAATAGATATGTAGGCATGGTGAAAACATATGATGCCGCATTAGAACAAGGTTTAACAGATGCATTAACTGAACTCGTAGAAGCTAAAGGACTTCTAGAAAAACTGCCATGATATACGCAAGAGAATGGAATTATATAGTAAGAGAGCCTGGATATATGGCTCCTCTATTTATAGAGAAACGAAAAGGACATGAACGGCCTTGGAAGTTCCAATCACCCAAAAAGAAAGTTAGGAAGTGATAATCATTGAGAAGTACAAGTCGAAGGCGTTTCGTGTCATACATTCCATCTACCCGGACACGCCGCATATTCAAAGTCAAGCTTCGCTTGTGCTTCTCAATAACTTTTATTTCGAACAAGACACCGACCATACAGATAACATGAAAAAACTCGACCTATATCTTGATCTTCGCCATTGGTGGCTTGGAAAATTCAAAAAGGGTAAATTACGCTGTCACTACTGCAATAAAGGCCCTCTAGAAGCAGGAGAAAGAGATATCAAGTTAGCATACGTTAACAATAAGAATCCACTTCTAGCCACTATTGATCACAAAATACCTGTGTCAGAAGGATGTGATCCGAACGATACAGATAATTGGCTACCAGCATGTAAAAAATGCAATGTAGAAAAAGCGAATCGAGATTACCGAGACTATATGAAGTCTAAAATCAAGCTTGGTTTCACGTTCAAAGAAGAAGATACTGAATGGCTCGTAGAATACAAATTTCCTGATAGCTGGGGTTGTGTAAATAAAAAGAATAAATTTCAAGCTTTCACCTCTGAACAGATCGTCGATATTAAACAGACAGAAAAATTAGAACTCAAAAAAAGATATAAGGCTTTTCCCCACTTATAGAAAATTGATTAAATTTGTATTGTAATTAAAATAAACAATACAATGAATACTCCTTCCTTTACACAAGAATTAACTCTAGAAGAGTTCCTTCACAAAACAACGCTCGATCTATATGATGGTGAAATAGTAGACCTCATCAAGAAAGATTTTTCACGATACACATTCTCTCAGTACGGCGCTTTTATAATGGCTAATCTGGAGCCGGTTTCTGTATTCTCATTTATAAGTGGAGATGATATCCAAGGTGGAACAATCTTATTGAAACACGGAATCGGTACAAATTACAGATCAGGTGAATTCATGTACATCGACGGTGACACACTCTATTCAGAAATACGAACTTTTTTAAATCTTTAATCATGGGAATAACAGAACTTGGCCCAAATGCAGACATTGTAGCAGTATACCTCTATGATGGTACTTTCACTAAACTTCCTATGGTTAACGCAAACTGGAAGTATACCAACACTCAACTCAGAAAGATCATTGGGGTTACGCATATTCATCGATTTGTTAATCACGATAAAGCTGATACCTACATCGCAAACCGCCTCAAAGCATTTAAAAAGGGAAAATCGTAATGGAAAAGATACAGACAAAAGGAAAGTTCTCTAAACTTTTAGGCCCTAAATTCACTTATGTTAGCAATGGCCACTTCGAATTTAATGGATATGTAGCCGATGCAATGGATAAAGTACATCTATGGGATAACATGATTGAGTCATACATTGCCACTTCAACAGACAATAATCAAGACGATATCAATTATTTCATCACGACTGGAAGCAATGCTAGCTATTTCAAAACAGATGGACAACGGTACTGTGTACATTTACATATTCAAAAGGGAAATGAATGTTACTTGGAAACATGCCTTTGTGCATGGTATGTTAAAGAAATACCAGCCTTAGTGGAACGATACAAAGCTCTAGTGGAAAAGTTCCTCGAAGAAGGAATTGATTTCAATGAAAAGATAAAAGACAAGCTTGAGAACTACCCATGGCAAACCTCGGTAGAAATTAATAGATTTAAAAAATAAACAACATGAACTTTCAAACTTGGTGGTCATTGAACAAATGTCTATACGAACCACAAAATATATCAAGAGAAATCGCATATACTATCTGGTCAGCGGCTGTAGACAATTACGTAATCATAGCAGAACAAGAAATTAGGAAGCGTTTTGGTAGATGATAGAATTGTATTATATTTGTATTGTAATTAAAAATAACACTTAAAAACTCAGAAATTATGTCTACAGGTAGAATCGATTTAAACGCAAATGGTATTGGTACAAAACAAACAGTTGCAAAAGGAGACATCCGAAAACAAGTAAAAGCTTTTATTAACTCAACTTGTTCAGTTGAACAAAAGAAAGCAAGTATCGCCGAATACTTACGTAAACAAAAAGCTATCACATTCTCAATCGTTGGAAATAATGTAACCATAAAAACCGGTGGAGAATACAGTACAACTTACAATTACGAAATAAAATAATGAGCCTGATTATTAAAGTGGCCACAAAGGTCTTCATATCCGATAAGGATATTGCAACTGAGTTATACGAAATATGTGACAGAGAACATTCATCTTGTAACAACTCATGCCCTGTATATGAACTAAATGGTTCATCCGCTCCAGATACAGCCAAAGACTTTAAAGTAAACAGAGGCTGCGATTGTTTCAAAAATGGTACTTCTATGTTAGACTTCATAAGAAAACACTCGTGAAAAAGTACATCTACGACACTTTCAGATACTTGTTTCCTCCTCGACCCGAATCCAAGACTCCACCAGAGACCCTTGATCGGTTCGAGGAAATGGGTATGGTAGGTCAAGCCAAGTTAAACGGCTCTTGTTCAGTACTATTCACGAACGGCAAACAAGTCTTCTTTTACAATAGACATAAGGAGCAGTTCAAAAATAAGCTTCTCATAGATAAAGAAGAGTTAGCACGGCTACATAGAGGAGAAGGCTGGATGGTTCTAACAGGCGAATACATGAATAAATCACAACGTGATATTAATAATAACCTATTTAACGGTAAATTCGTTATATGGGATATACTCGTATTCAATGGCTTACAACTTGTAGGAATGGATTTAGATACACGACTAAATCTTTTAGCCAACATGTATGATACCACATCTTATGATCCATATATTAGACGTATATCTGCTAACTGTTTCGTTGTAGAGACATTCCCTGATAACTTTAAAATATTATGGGAAAACATAGTCACAATAGAAATGTATGAAGGTTGGGTACTTAAACGACCAAATGCAAAACTAGAAGACGGAAACAGAGTCGCTAATAACGTCCACTGGCAACTTAAATGCCGAAAAGAAACAAAGAATTATGGATATTAGTACCAAAGACAAACAGAATTTCAAAAAGGCATTGGGAATAGTACTAGCATTACTATTATCTTTTGTCATAACGCTTTTAATTTTTTACCCATGATGCAACAATTATACGTACCCGAAATAGGTGATTCATTCAAACTCGCAGAAGATTGGTCATTTGAATTACACGACGAATACAGAAATGAAGACTTAGGCGTAGCTATGGGCTACCGTCTTGAAAGAGGTTTCATCTCATATCCCGACAAACAAGAAGTTCTAAATGGCTGGATATCCAATGAAGTACCGATCATGAGGCCGGTTGATTACATGATTGAGTACCCTCGTACTGATGATCCAAGGTTCAAGAAGACGGCCAATTTCCGATCATATGTGGATACGTTAGCATACAACCAAGCCTGTGAAGAAGCAAGACTGAACAACCCAGAGTATGTAAAATGGAATGCAGATAACATCGTCTATCGACATAATATCTATAACATTTTGAAGACAAGTTCGAAGCTTATCGTAACGCTACCAGCTGGAACTGTCTTATCTGTGGATCGAATCTACATTCGCAAAGGAAAAGGTGACTATTCAAGCATCACTTTTTATGCCAAGGGATTCAAAGAAATTACGAAGCGAGCTGATAGCATGAAGCCTGAAAAGATGAAGAAGCAGAAAGCTCTTCGATTCTGGGCTACGCTATCTGACTGTAATAAATTAAAATTCGATAGCGTTTTGGACATATAAGAAAATTGATTAAATTTGTATTGTAATCAAATAATAAACATCTTATGTCAGAACAACAAACAACACCAAAAACACCCATTCGCCCGATGTATAAGGGTTGTGGTAGACCAGTATTAGTAGTATGTGATGAACCATATTCACTTTTTGAAGACCGGAATTTAATGCTCGTGATTCCTATTGATTCACATTTTGGAGCTGCTACATATTTCTACGGCGAACCAAAAATAACTACCTCATGTGGTACTATCGAATATGATGCACATGAAATAGGAGCGGTATCTATTGTTAAATCATACCACGAATACTTTCAACAGGCATCTGATTCAGATATTGAAACAGCTTTACAATCCCCAAAATGCTCCGAATTCTTTATCAAAACGGTACGTGAAATCCTTGAAAATATCTAATGAACACTACTACATTTAAAAATAGAGTAAGCACAGCTCCGGTACTTCAATGTACCATAGCTGATGTCTTAGAACGAATTAAAAGCACTGAATGGCAAAAACGTATTGAAAAATGCCATACTGACCTGAAGGCGAAAGACTATCTGCCATGCTTTACACCTACAGGCACCTTTTCCCATAGATCAATTGCCGGCCTTGATGTTTACAATGGAGTCATCTGCTTGGATGTGGATAATATTGACAATGTAGAGGAAGTGAAAGACATAGCTAGAACTTTACCATTCGTATACGCTGCCTATATTACACCATCTGGTAGAGGTTTAAAAGTCATTGTTAAAACAAATGCAACCAGGGATTCATACACTATCGCAGAACGTATCATTGCTCGTAAATGGGAAATTGAAACAGGAGCACTTAGAGATAACCACTGCAAAGACATTGCTCGTATACAGTATATCTCATACGATCCAGACCTCATATTTAACCCTGAAGCTGAAGTTGTGGACATTTGGCCAAGTTACAGAGCATTGCTTACATTAAATGAATGGCGAATCAAAGATGCTACTGATCTGAAAGAGAGAAAGAAAGCGGAACTTGAAAGAGATCAATTACGCAAAGATGCAGGTGACGAAGGAAAGGTATACGAGTTGAAAATGCTAGAGGCCGATCTCGATAAGGTTGCTGAATTTGTGGAACAAAATATCGAAAAAAAGTAGGCTGCGTTTTCTAACACAACTTCTTTTGTTTACCTTTGTATTGGAACCAAATTTAAACTAACACGTTCCATAAAGGTTATGAAAAAAGATGACTATGACTTCTCTGGTTTACGCCCCCTTTCAGTTAGAAAAGACAATAAAGAGGACCCGAACTACTGCGAACCAGCATATGGCACGAAAAAACGAAATACTCAGATCGCAGCGAGTATACAAATTGAAGCATTAGAAGCTCGATACGCCAACTTAAAAAGTTTCATTTCAGACGAAGCTAAAGAACTACGCTATGAAATAAACAGATTGCAGGGGACACTACGATGAGAATTCTAAGGATATCCAGAATCGACGATCGTATATCACGTATACGTACAATATTCAAGTATGCTAATTATGTAGAATTGACACCTACTGAATACGCTGATCTTGATCATTCAAGTTACGACATATTTGAAGAACAATTAAGCGTAAGTTATAAGACAAGATTTACCCGTCAAGAATTATGGTTAGATCATGTTTCCAGAATGCAGAACATATTCTGTATAGACAGATACTTCATATTCTTCTACAATGCAACTGAGCAAAGAGCTTTAAATATGCTATCAAAAAAATTTGATAGCATTTTGGCATTGAAGAGAAATGTGTTATATTTGTATTGTAATTAAAACAATCAATATGGCAAAAAAGACAAAGGAACAAATTCAATTGGAAGCATTATATCTCCAAGCAAAAGAAGCATATTATGCTGGAGAAGAAATCATGTCAGATGCAGAATTTGATGAATTAGAGGAAACCCTAAGAGAAATGGGTTCTGAAGTAGTTGAAATTGTAGGTACTACCTCTGATAGGACACAGAAATACCCTCATTTAAGTATGATGTGTAGCCTAGCAAAACACCAAGCTACATTAGCTGGAGTACCACCACTAGAACAAATGAAAAAATGGTTCACTCAGTTTCCAGTTGATACTGAATTCGAAGGTTCACCTAAGTTCGATGGTAATGCAATTAACCATATCTACAAAACAGGTAGATACCTTCAAACTCTTTCAAGAGGAGATAAAGAATATGGTAAAGATTTGACCCCAAAATTCATCAATAAAGTTCCCAAGACTCTGAAAGGAATTACCGGAGACGTAGAAATACGATGCGAAGCTATCCTTTCAATTGCCAATTACCTTAAATATAAGGCAATACAGCCCGAAATTAAAAATTCCAGAAATTTTGTAGCTGGTATGTTAAACACAGACCAGATTACAGAAAGTACAAAGGATATAGAATTTTTACCGGTAGAAGTTCGGCTTCATGACGGTGATTACGATTTCCCAAAAGATACACAGACCTGGTTAACATCTCAAAATCTACCTGTACCCTTCACTATCAAGTTCAAAGCTATAGAATTTGAAAAAGTGTATTGGGAAATGAAAGCCCATCGTGAAAATGATTCGCTATATCAGCTAGATGGTTTCGTTGTTAAAGCACCGGAACATATGAGGAAAGAAATGGGGGATACAGGTCACCACCCAAATTGGGCCATCGCAATCAAGTTTCCACCTCAGGAAGCACGAACCACGGTAAAAGACTATCGATTCACAGTAGGAACCACAGGAGAAATTACGCCAATCATCCGCTTAAACCCAATCGACCTTGACGGGACAACGATTCAGAACACAGCAGGTTTTAACCTTGGCTATATTATCCGTGAAAAGCTTTATCCGGGTGCCGAAGTAACCATTGTTAAATCGGGAGATATTATTCCGATTATCGCAAAGGTCAATAAGCCCGGTAATGAAAAGTTATTTCACTACCCGCTAACATGTCCGGTATGTGGCACTCCTACTGTAGTCGATACGATTCACCTAATGTGTCCAAACGAGGAATGCGAAGGAAAAATGTTCAGACGCTTCAGAGGTGGAATTGGAACTATTAAACTCGCATATTTTGGTACTGAAACAGCACGAACCCTCTATAAAGCCGGATATACATCCATAGTGGACTTATTCGACAAAGAAAAGTTCAATAAGGAAAAGCTAATTGAAACCGGCGAATTCAAGGAAGGAAGAACCCTGGATGCATTGCTTGAAGAAATTGATAAGGTAACCATAATACCTTTCTTTAGAGTCATACTAGCTCTTGGCTTCGACGGCATCGGACATACTGCATCCAAACAGTTAGCTAGAAAAATAGCTGGTCAGACATTCTCATTCAGCGGCCTCGAAAAGAAAGCGGTAGATGGATTTGAAATAAATGATCCTAAATGGGTAAAAGTCTACAACTTTAAAAAGCTACTCGAAGATCGTGGTATTACAATCGAAAATGAAATAGATGTCCAAGGTGGTATCGGATATGAAATGACCGGTTCTCCATCATCTTCTGGTTTCAAAACGAAAGGTGACCTCGAAAAGTTCCTCGGTAAGCATGGATATTATCACTGTGGACTTAAAGAGGCAAAAATCCTCTTAACTGATTCACACTCTTCAAGCTCTGGTAAAATGTCACAAGCCACTCTAAGAGGAGTCAAGATTATGACATATACAGAACTATTCAGTGAACTGCCTCCAATAGACGAAAATACCGGAACGCAAAACCCGGATAAATCAGCTAGCCATAGTTTGTTTTAAGTAGCAAAAGGGTCTTCGAGATGAAGACCCTTTGCAGTGTGAATAGATGCGCATATATGGTGCCATTAACACAAACCTATTTTAAGAGAGGCTTAGCTACGTTTTCTTTAATGAGCTTTTTTAGTTATTTTTGTATTGTAATTTAAAACTAAAACATGATACGAACAGAAGAGATTATTCAACGTAAAGTTGTGTCGTTGTCAATGGATGAAAATGATTCATTCTTTAAGAAGCGAACCAGGTCTGAAAACATAGGAATGCATGTGTTAACATATAATACACCATGTATTCGATCATATGACGCCGCATTTTATTTTTCGAATCATTTAGTAGCATTTGGTTGCCAAAAAGCAACTGTTACTGATCTGCTTCGCATTAAGGAGTTCCTAACAAATACTGCCACTGAAGAACCAGCTTTGTTAAACCTTAAGACGAAACGTATCATTCGTGCCACTGTAATCGAAGAGTCTGAAAAATACTTCATAACTGCCAAAGGAGCATTTAGTAAAGAAGACTTTGAAAAAACAATGGCTCCTCCGGTGTTTAAGCATTTAAAGATCACAAAGGATCAGTTCTACTATAATAACCAATTTGTTGGTTTCATAGAGTCTGGAATTGCTCAGTATATCACATTAATTGACTATATTTTAGCCGTATTCGCAGAATACGACAATCTTAAAGCAAAGGAGGTAACCAAATGACAAAAATAGATCACCTACAGACTATCACACATCGTACGGTCTTATCATTTTCTGATAAAATCACTGAAACTGAACGTATTGAAATAGCACCTAATGTAGAATTTGTCTATCAAGTTCCACGTTTCCGCGAAAGCAAACGATTCTATTTCCGTAAAGATAATGCCAGATTCGACATACCAACTACTTCACTAGAAAAAGCTCTAGCTATTTTAAATGGCAAAGGTGAATATGTGACCAAGGGATTACGTATCATTAACGATGAACTAGCCAAAAAGAAAGGCCAACGTACAATTGAAGTAGAAATCGTGGATGAATCAGATAATTTCTTTATCAGTAAGACTGGTAGTACTTTTGCAAAAAAGGATTATGAAAAAGCTGAGTTTACGAGAAAGTCACAAGCTGCTAAGATATACACATCCGGTTATTATGCTCGTAATACTTGGTATATAGGAGACTACTCTACCGGTTATCCGAATAACGTTTCTGGTACTGAATCTGCAAGAGAAATGGTACAGTATATGCTCGATATAATCACCGAATATAAACGCTTAGTAAGTGAACACAAAGGTTGATACAATACTGGAATGCTTAGGTATTTGGCCATGGGAACAGGGGATTGCCCCTGTTCTTGTGACTGAACAGGGTTCTTGGTACTTAGATAAAATACTTTCAGATCATTGCACAAATACTTCTGGATTACAAAATATGCCAGCACTTAAGGCCCAAGTTTTTTACTTTAAGCCAGTTGAGGGTAAGGTAGAAACAGTAGTCGTAGGAATGCATCAGGAAGTCATCATTGCAGATCTTCCTTGGTCTTCTGTAGCAACTCGCATTATGGCAATACGTTTGAGCTATAAATTTATCAAAGAAGAGTTTCCTACTGATTGGAAACTGTTCGAGAAATCAGAATATACATTATGGGAAGAATGGAAACATGTCAAGCGAGGCATGATTAAGTCACGAAAATTCGGGTTTTAAATCATTTCGTCTTCATCAAAATCTAAGTCACCTATTACAAAATCTTTCAATATACGGTTAGCCCAGAGCACAAATCCTCCATAAGCTAGACCAATTGTAAGAAGAATGCCGAGTAGAATATAAGCTATCACCTTCATATTTTCAAATTTATTTTGGTTTATATATCATTTAAACCTTTTTCAAAGACGTAAACTCTGGTATTATGACAATAATAAGGCGATTAATGGTTTATATATGGCAACCTTGCAATTGCTGCTTGTACAAAATGCACAAGAACGCATGTGTATAGGCGTTTTACCATAATGAGTTTTTTGTTTATTTTTGTATCATAAAATAAATCAATTATGGCACATTACATTGCAGAAGAACATACCGTTAATACATATCGTATAGTGGAGGTAACAGAGGTCAAAGTAGACACAGGAATACACCTCGATAAAGTAGAAGTATCACGTGTATATGTAGGAGGTAAGGTGACAAAGAAAAATATAAGTAACGTAGCTAACGTTATTGCAAATTCGTTAAATACAATGGCTACGACAAGCATTATGTCCTGCTAAAGGACAGAAAGGAGTGGTATAGCTATACACTCTGGGGGTTTCGTCTATCGGTTAGGACGGCTAGTGCACGGCAAAGAGTAGTTCGATTCTGCTAACCCCACGATGGCTGATCACCGTCTGTTTTGATCAAAACAATCCCACACTGCCCTCCGATTGGCTATGCCATAATCGATTTGGTTCGTAATAATCGGACGGAGTGTGGCCGAGGTAAACTAATGGTAGACATGGCTTCAGCTGCTGTGTAAGTCCTTCTGACGAAGGAATGAGGAATCGTAACCCTCCCTCGGCACCAAGAGTTTCATAAGATTTTTGATTACACGGCTTCGGCCACCGGGTGGTTTCTCTGTGAAGAGGGGCCACTTTTTTATGTTTACTTTTTGCCAGTTGGAAGAATTGTATTATATTTGTATTGTAATTAAAAATAACTTTTATGATTATTGATGAAACCACCCGCAAAGTAATTGAGAACCTCCCTGAATATCAAGAGATTCTGAAGATGGGCTTTGAGAATATTAGAACGAATAGGCAAGCTGTAACGACATTTAAAATAAAGGCCTTAAAATCACGTCAGCGATACAATAATGATGATTATAAAGTGTCATATCAAATTTATCATGGCGGAAAAATAAATTGCGACAATAGACCATGCGTAAGTTTTATTCCTGACACTTTAGAAGGGTGGAAGAATGGGTTATTAAAGCTCCTTAAAAGGATAAAACAAAATGAAGAGGAGCAACGCCTTAGAGAATTAAATATTGACTCTGAATCTTTACTCCGTAAGGCAAAGCACACTGAATTAAAAAAATACAAAAAAGCTGGCTTCAATATAAGTTACATAAACTCTGACACTGAGGTTGGCATTTTATTAACATTGCCTCATTTTGTAATAATCGACTCGAAAAATGAACTATTTGACTTGAGTAACTTTTTCACAATGAGATTAATATGTACTCGAAATTCATGGGCACAGTTCAATGGTTATGGATATGCCAAAATGAATCAAAATGCTACAATAGGTGTTAAAGGGAATGCATTTTTATTTTACGAGGATAAGGCATTCATCGCTGAAACCCAAGAAGGATGGGATAAAGCTGCAGATCTGCTCTACAAGAAATGGAGAAGCGGCTACAATGAATTGAAGCGAAATGAATGTATAGTATTATTATCACATGAAGAGGTTCATACAAGACGGGGACAAATTTTAGGAAAAAAGTTCGGTTTTTAAGTAAAGCTTTTTACCATTTGTTAGAAATGTATTATATTTGTATTGTAATCAAATAATAAAAAAATGATAAGGAAAAAAATTGAACCGGAATATCCAAGTCTAGATCTGACTGGACCACAAGGCAATGCATTTGTATTACTTGGATATGCCAGCGACTTATCTAAACAACTCGGCCTCGACCACGACGCAATTCAAGCTGAATTAACCTCTGGAGATTACGAGAATCTTATAAGTGTATTTGAAAAATATTTCGGTGAACATGTAATTTTATACAGATAATTATGGACATTAATGGAGTAATAAAAACGAAACTATCGTGTAAAGAGATAGCTTTAATAGCAGTGGCATTAGGAAATTATCAAAATGATTGTCACGATGACGAAATGAAAGCCTCAGCCCGTAAATTGGTAGATCGATTAGGGTACGAAATGTATTCCTATCCTAAAAACGACTTCACGAAGCCAAGTTGGGATGAAATTTATAAAGAGTACGACATATTCTATGCCACGCTTAAGACTCAAAACGATCAACGAAATAAAAAGAATAGCTTCAAGTCTTGGTTAAAACAAAATTATTGACCAGACTTTTCCCCAGCTGATAGAATTGTATTATATTTGTATTGTAATTAAAACATAACAATAATATGACAGATCTTGAAATTATGGCACTTTTGGTATTCATTTACCTCGCCACAGCAGAAGTTAGAGTTGTAGAGGAAGCAGAATTTGAAATCCTCGACTAATGGAACTCAATATTTTCGAAGAGTTAATTTTTTCATTCTTAGTCGCTACACTTTTACTAGCACTAATGATATTTGTACCACTAATAAATGATCACAAAGATGGCAAAGCGACTACTGGAGACACATCCAACAACTCAGAAACTCAGACAGATTGAAGACCTGATGACTAAATTAGGCATAGAGCTTCAATTTGATTCGTACGGCAAAATTACTGTCCATGACAAGCAAGAAAAAATAGTATGTAAGATGCTAGAAATAGAAGGTGAGAACGTTACCGAATTTCCTTCTATGTTCGAAAATAAACTTATTATAGAGGAATAATTTTTTCGATACGTTTTACTAACCTATAGAATAGTATTATTTTTGTATAGTAAATCAAACCAAACATTATTTTTTAACGTAAAAAATAATTTGAAATACTTTTTACCATTCAGTCAAAAAGTATTATTTTTGTATAGTAAATCAAACTAAACATTTCTTTTACAAAACGAAAAAATAATTTGAAATACTTTTTACCATTCATTCAAAAAGTATTATTTTTGTATAGTAATTAATCAATAACAATTTTATAAACTTCCAAAAACTTAGAAATTATGTCAACAACAAACCCAATGTCAAAATTCAGTACAACTGAACTTAACAAAAAAATCGCTACTGGTAACTTATCTCCTGAAGATTTAGCCTCAGCCCAAGAAATCGTAGCATCTCGTAACGAAAAAACAGCTCCAAAGGCAAAAGTTGAAAAACCAAAAGCTGAAAAAGTGGCCAAACCAAAAGCTGAAAAAACAGAAGCACCTAAAACTGAAAAGGTAGCCAAGGAAAAAACTGAAAAACCAAAAGCTGAAAAAGTGGCCAAAGTAAAAGCTGAAAAAGTGGTAACACCAAAAGCTGAAAAACCTGCAAAGGTAAAACTTACTCCGAAAGTTATCGATGGTATCACACCGAACGCCACCAACCTTATGACTCCGGAAACCGCTCTTAAAGCTGACCAAATCGTATCATTCCTCCCAGCCCGAAATTCAAAATTCCGATCAGCCGGGGTTCAAGAAGGAAAACTCCTGAAAGTTTACGACAAAGATGAAAAAGGAGATGAATGGTTACGTATCGAAATCGAAGGTAACAAAAAGATTTTCAAATTGAAAAAAGCCATCCTAGCCCATAATTAATCCGGGTAAGGAAATATAAAAACTGCATCCTTAACAATTATAAGGATGCAGTTTCTTGTACATTTAAGACAAACATTGCGCACTATATGGGCACAAAGGCACAAAGCCTTATGCGTCTGCTAAGCCACATGAAACATATAATCAAGATTTTGCACAGAGGTCGAACGACACAGTTCAATTCAGACCGCATCAGACCGAAAATAGGGGACGTAATCTTGATCAATGCAGAATCGATCATTATTGCAGTAGTCACCTCAATAGTACGTTCCAGAAGAGCACGGATTTATAATTGTAAAAAACATCATGAATAAATAAATTGAGTAGCGTTTCCTACACTGTTAGAATTGTATTATATTTGTATTGTAATTAAAAACAACAATATAAAATTATACATTATGAGATCAGGACATATCGGAGACGTACAAGACAAAACTTTATCAGGATTTAAACATTCAGCACGTTCGGTAGACACAAATTCTGCCGTAGCACAATCCATAGCATCAGGAACCCGCCACCCTGAACTCTTTCAAAAAGAAGAAGCACCAGAATTTTCTTTCGCAAATGCAGCATGGTTCCGATCTTCTTTAGCCCCTAAACCTCTAATTGAGAAAAAGAAAGGGAAAAAGAAATGTTAAAGACACTTTTAAAACTACAAGGTGATGCCACTGTAATCAAGGCAGAAGCAGGAAATGTCGAAAATTGGAGATGGCATCACCTCGTAGAAGAAGTAACCGGTACTGTAGACGAATGCGAATCAGACATCTCCATTAAATTCAGAAATGGTGACGAAATAACTGAAAAGTACGAGTTCCAACAATTCACGAAGACTTTCGGTTCAAACGAGGAATGCATCACAGTTACAATAATGGGAAAACGTGAAGAAATTTTAACCAACGATTATTCTGAACTGTACCTCCCGAAAGGAAATGGATTCATCGAGTCCCTTGTAGATTTTTATATCGACCACACACTTAGATTACATAATTATTGATACGTTTTACACTTCGTTAGAATTGTATTATATTTGTATTGTAATCAAATAATAAAATCAAATGGACAAAATTATTTTCAAATCAGAAATTTCAGATGCAAGATGTAACCCCTGCATCCTCATATCAAACAGAAATTGGAGTATTTCCGGCTTCGAAAAGAACAACATTAACATCACCTTTCTATTAAGGTCACATCCTCAAATGAACCTCATTGAAGAAGATGACAAATTTGGTTATCCAGAAAGTTGGTTGATTCCAGTACACAGAGGTATGCCCGATCCAAACCACCTCGTAGTCTTTGATATTCATAATGGAGACCCTGAATCATTCTATGCCGTACTGGTTAATGCACCAGGAACTCGAATCGGATTCATAGAAGCTCAAGCATTAGCCCATGATTCAGGATATGAAGTTAAAGAAGCCGATATGGTTGGTATCTGGCCCATTTCTCTTCCTCCAGTAGGAGAAGAAAGCCCATTCTCTGTAACCGGGCCTAAAAAGTTCTTCCCCGATCTTTCCCTTGAAGAAACAGTGGCAATCTTCGAAGCTCATGTTAAAGACGCTAACCCGAAAGACGTTAGAGAAGACGGTTTCATTCACTCTTTTATTAACGCAAAGGGCATAAGCACCGATATTCTAGAAGAAGTCAAGGCACTCTACTTGGAAGCCGGTTGGAAAGACGTAATGATCGCTCCAGCCACAGACTCACCCGGTATGCTTTCAGTTCACTTTATAGCTAAATAAAAAACAATCTGTTAAAAAGAAGAAGGGACTCAGTTCTCTTCTTTTTTTTTGCTTACGTTTCCCAAACTGATAGAATTGTATTATATTTGTATTGTAATTAAAACATAACAATATGAAACGCTTCACTACTTATCAGAAAATTTGCCTCGTGGCACTTTCAATTATCTTAGGATTAGTATTCATCATCTTATTCCATTTATAATGAAAAAGTATATCCTCTTCGCCCTTATCCTTTTCACTCTCAGTTGTACATCAGAGACCACACAGTATATCAGTACAACGCCCGTAACCAAGATTTCCGCTAATTATGCGACATCTGGTGGATACGGCATTCATGTAAGCTCTTTAACAGAAACTGGAGTAGTCTGGTCTACACATCCACAACCCACTATTCGTGATACCAAAATTATGTCACTGAATCAAGAATTGTTTGAAAAGGCCAAAACTCCAATCACTTTTACTGCCAACTTAAGCGACCTCCAACCGAACACAAAATATTATATTCGTGCATATATCACAACTAAATACAGCACAGTATACGGAGACGAACTCGAATTTGTAACAACAAAATAATCAACTATGAAAAAGTTCCCAATTAGAAGATACACATACCCTATCCTAAGGGTCTATACGAAAGATGACAAATATGCTGGAGTTTTGAACAATGACGTTGAACTAACTTCTTTCCAAATAGACCTCCTTAAAGCGAACCTCACTCAGGAGTATTATATAATGCACGAAGACGATAAACTTACGTTCAATGAGAATGCCGAACTTTCACGGTGGCCAAAAGGAATGTATGACATGACACTTATTAACTATTCAGAATTGGTTAAACTACGCAAAGCACGAAGAGAACAAAATGACACTGATAACAATAAATAGAGATCAAACGCCGAATGGACTTCAGATAACATGTCAGAACCCTGAAGTTCTTGTCCTGATACGTAAACGATTAGATTATAGCCAAATAGCTACTATCTTAATCGAAACAGGACATATAACTAACCACATGTTAGTCGCATTTAACACTGGTCACGAATTTTTAGATATCGCAATAAAAGAAGTCGTTCCAGACGCTATAGTTACAAAATTGTAAACTTACGTTTCTCACTTCATTAGAATTGTATTATATTTGTATTGTAATCAAATTATAAATCAAATGAACACAACAAATAAAGTACACATCACGGTTCGATTCACGAATACAGGAGTATTCAGAGCCTTTATTCAGTACAGTGGTGATTTACCTTCGGGAGTCCCAGAAAAGACAGAAGTCACAGTCGGTGGCAAAGAATGGAAGGCTGGAAAATGTCTACCTTACCAACCAGAAATAATCGAGAAATGTAAAGCTCTAGCAGCTGACATTATGGCAAAAGCCAACCGCCTCGACTATAAAGAACTTGAAGATGTTAAAGCTGGTGATACAATTTATTGCCTACACTTCTTTGGTGATAAAGAACCTGTATCAGTTACTGAACGCGTCCAAGCGGTAACTCAAACCCCTAGAGATGGCATAGTTATTACATTCCCAATCACTAATATGGTCACGGGAAATGTAGAAATAAATAAAGGACAAACGTTCGGTTTCTGTTTAAATGGCAGAATCAGAGTATATGTTAATCAATCTGATCGCGAAAAGGACCTCTTAGACCTTCACAGAGAAAGAGAAGAAGGAGAACTAAAGTTCTTACGTAGACAATCCGCATACCAATCAAGATTTCCGTTCCACTTTCCTATTTCAAAATTTTAAACATGAAAAAGATACTGATCATCGGTGCAATAGCACTATTTTTAATGGCAGGCAATGCATATATGGGATTCACAATAGGCACGATCTACCAAGTTGACAAAGACTTTCGTAAAGTAGCTTCACCCCAAAATATCGATGAGTATAATGAGTACGTATGTCATGAACTCAATACTCTGAAACGACCGATTATTGTAGTAGGATATTCCGCTATGTACGACATAATCGTAAAGGATGGCAATGGCACTCTGCATTATTATTCACAAAGTGGCATTACGAACGCCTTACATAATACTTACGCCAAAGGAGATACTATCAATGGAAAGGGTACTAACATTGAATCACCCGATGTTCTCATAATGGATGCAGTAGTTGGAGACTATTCATATGAAGAACTTGCACGAAAAATAAAATTGTCAAAAAATTGATTAGCGTTTCCCATACTGATAGAATTGTATTATATTTGTATTGTAATTAAAATATCATACATTATGTCAGTATATAAAGAAGGATTCCATTGTAAAGCACTTTTAGAAAAAAGAGCAGTTAAAATCTTCGAGGATGCAGCAGATTTCGGAACTCCAGTTAAACAAGGAGACAATCTATGGAATGCAGCCCATCAATTAGTCACTTGGTATGGCGATCCAGAAACCAGAGTAGAGAATAGATATCCATCAGGATGCTCTGTTCACCAATCAGTTTTCCTCCAATCAGAAAACTCAGAACGCCCAGAGGCTTTTTATTACCTTATTTCTTACGTTTCTTGCACTTCAGGGAAATGCAAAGGATACGATGGATACGTTTACATTCTACCAATCACACCATCCACAAAATAAGACAAATTATGTTATTCACAATAGGAAACCTCTACTTTTTACCAGTCGATAAAACGTACGCTACTTTCGGTAAGGCTGTCGCTTCTCAGAAATACGTAGCATGCATGTTACATGGAGAAGTTCTTGTTCACAATATCCTCACAGAGGAAGAAATCATGACCACGTACCCTAACGCCAAAAAAGTTGCAAACCTCAAAGAGGCAGTAACTTTAGGATTCGACGGATTTTAGTTTATCAAGCTTTTCCCACTTTGATAGAATTGTATTATATTTGTATTGTAATTAATAAAACAATCAATATGGACAATAATACAAAATACGGAGTATACAAAAGTAAAGTACCAGCTACGAAACTAGCAATGGGAGTAATAAAAGGACGCATGGTTACAGTGGCAAAAGGAGTTCAAATAGAAGCCAGACCCGGTCAAACTGATCAAGAGACAATCGATCGCTACAATTCACGTAATCAACGCTAAGATGACAAAAACAGAACTTTGGGACTACATGACTCAAGAAGTAAGAGAATATATGGGAATGAGGTACTTCCAAACTACCCGTTGTCTACTTACAGCGGAACAGATCGATCATATTTGTGAAAGTGAATTAGCCGTATTAGAAAGTTACAAAAAGAAAGAAGAAATCTACGGCCAAGCACACCTTGAGAGTATGGGACTCAAACCTGGAGATAAAGTCACTATTCGATTACACGAATACCAGGATGATTCAATCCACTGCTTCCAAACCGCTCAAGAATGCGAATGCTACATCTTCGGAAGCTACGGACTTGATAATGACCTTCTCATACTCAGAAAGAAAGGTAAAAAGAAAGAGCTCAGATTTAACCAATTTATATCATGGGACTTAATACATGACGGCAAAGTCGTTTGGAGTCGCATAAATCCTCAAAATATCATCCCGGGCACTTACACTGATGAAGAACTTGCAAGGATAAGAATTCGACTCTCTGAACTGCAAAAATTATAGCTCCAGCGTTTTCAATATTGATAGAATTGTATTAAATTTGTATTGTAATTAAAAATAAAACTTATGAACAATATTCCCTCACAATTAGAAGTCGATAAACGACACATTAAAGAGCACTACAAACTTCTTATCAAGAACGCTCATAACCATCTATCGAATGATCCGATCTTTACTCATTCAGACATGGCCAATATGCTTTCAATTTGTACTGGAATTAACTCTTCCACGATCTTCAATGACATTGAGAACTACAAAGAAACAGTAGATGTCACAGTAATCGATCCTCGTCACGAACTTCTTCTGAAACAGAAAGCCAAACTGGAAAAGTCCCTCAAATTTTACGGTCATAAAATCTATTGTTCATCTGTTAAAAACAATGGCAGGGCCACAGAAGATTGTGATATCGCAATCGATATCAAAGTGGACAACGCTCCTACTTCCCTTCGCGAAATAACTAAATGTATCCTAGATGCTACTGATAGAGTGGAATCAGATGACCTTTGGATATTCCACGGAATCATCAATGACCCTTACGATAATGGCAACACAAGAATGTACCGCCTCAAATTTCTGATAGACTAATGACACTATTTGGAAGTGATTGGAAAGAAGAAGAGGATGACTACGATAACTTCTCTGTTAACATAGATAAGGAAGAAGAGGACTACGACAAGTCCTTTTCAACCAACATCGAAAAGGATGAAGAAGACGAAGACAGTTCGATAAAACATTTTCAAGATTAATCATCTTACGTTTCCCCACTTGATAGAATTGTATTATATTTGTATTGTAATTAAAAATTAAACAATATGAAACGTATCAAACAACTCATCAAAAAATCTTCTCCTTGGGAAATCACCCTCTTTTCATGCCTTGTATTCTATGTAGTAGGTCAAATCATCTGTTCTTAATATTATGGCAACCCCACATACATTCACACTCACAGACGACATCAGAAAACACATTCTTCTTACACTTTGTCAGATAGGTGGTATATCAGATGTTTCTTCAGATACTCAACGGAAGAATGGAACTATCTTCATTTTCGATACTGAATCAAAAGTCTACTACGGCATATATTCATCAGGATATGTACGTAGAATAGTTAAACACGTCGGCTGGAATCAGATGTATCAGATAAACCCAGTGATAAAAGTCAAACGCCCTGCTAATTATGGAAATGACCAGTTCATCAGCTATATGGTAGATCGCATCCTCTTCACTGACCCTATCGAAGCTCTACATTGCTGCATCAGAGGAATCGTAAATAGACGCAAAGAGTACTATCGTAATCATTAACAGCAAGGATAGACCAAGTTTAAGACGTTTCCTTCGAGTATTCGTCTTAAACTTGGAACCATCATTAATATAAACCATTATCATGGAACAGCCTATCACACTAGAAGAACTTCGTCAATATCTAATCGATCTCGCTAATGGATATTTGACTCCAGAATGTACTGAGAATTTCATCGAATGTGTACTTCGTTATAAAGACATCCTTCAAACCTACCGAGAAGTTGACATTTTCGTCCAAGGACTCTTTCAGGAATTTGAACTAATCGAACTAGATCCATCAGAAGAAGATGAATAACAAATAGACATATGAACCCATTCAAACTCTGGTTACTGTATTGCATTTACTGTTCAAAGAACAATATCGCAGCTCCCTCGTATGGAGATTTCATGAAAGGAAAGACTACTACGTTCATAGATTTCGGATTAAATATCTAATCCATTATCCAACGCCAATTCCTTCGAGTATTCGTCCTTAATCTTAAAGACTCCTAAATAGGTACTTATTACTAATCAAAATGCTACAGACATGAAACTTACATTCCCAAAAGTCGTCATTTCGTTCTACGTCTTATCAATCTGTTTCATTCTTGCACTTCTTTTTATCTAGCGTTTCCCACTATGATAGAAATGTGTTATATTTGTATTGTAATTAAAAATAAAACCACATGGAAGAAGATTGGATCGATAATAATACATCAATTTACGATTGTAAAACATGCAAAATAAGAAACTGTCAATTTTGCTCTAACAATATAATATGAGAGACATGGCTAACCCAACAACGAAAGCAGAATACCTTAAACATCGTACCTCTAGACTATCTCCGGATAAGCTGACTAAAGGGATGAAGGTGTTAGTTATCGTATGTTACAAAAGCAAGCATGATACTGAGAAAGTACATTACTTCTACAGTAAGCACTGTACGGTATCCACCCTTAAGACTCGGAAAAGTGGTCATACAGAGGTATGGCTTACAGATGACGATGAGAAGGAATGGAGAAGAATAAGCTCTATCATCCTCGATAAGCAGGACTTTTACCGTACATACGGAAGTGGAACTTCAGGAACCTCATTCTTGGTAATGGATAACACACCTGTAATACAGGAAGCAATCTAGGAGTAGATTGCTTGTGATTCATCCACCTACTGCTTGTACTTAGATGCGCACTATAGGTGCCCAACTTGAGGGGAACATAGTGGACAGCTTAGCAAGCAGTTAGGAGCAAGTAAGGTACAAGCAGCTGCAAAGCTTGTTCAAAAGGATCAGCTGCTTGTACAAAGGTGCGCATATAGGTGCCCAACTCGCAGAGAACATAGGGCGGGGCTAAGCTAGATTCTCCCTGGTTCGATCTGCATCAGATTCTTCAGTTCTTTCAGACTACCCAGATATCCTTCAGAGTACTCAGTATCACCTCAGATATTCCTCAGATAACCTCAGAGTACCCAGCTACTTCAACTACCACCATAGTAACGCAGCTATGCATAGATACCTTATCAAATCCAACAACTATGAAGCTTTTGAAGCATGTTGAGTTATACACAGATTTGATCAGAGTAATCAGTTTCTTTTGAGTATCTAATTGGTTATATTGTATTCTATCAATTATTAGTAATTGTATTCTATCAAAATGAAAATGTATGAATTATGTCTTAGGGTTCACTTTATTTCTAATAGGCTATTTCCTAATATGGAAAATTATGGACTATGTAACTAATGGTGAATTTACACACGGATATCCAGCTATAATGATCGGAATGCCTATTATGCTGATTTATTCTATGTTTTATATTGTTCTATTCTTAACGGAGTTCAAATGAAAATCAAATCGAAAAAAATTACTTTATTGGAACAGGAAGCAGTGCTCAGAATTGCTATGTCATTGGTGAAAGACTCTGTTCAAAATAAAGGACTTTGTTACTATCTCTATACTGCATTAGTCAGTTACTCAAATGCCACAGGTAACATTAAGCAACCGTGGAAAATAACGCATACTAGTTTGGGAGAGTTCATCCCTCAGTTCAATTTGAAGACAGCAAAGAAGTATGCGAAACAACATCACTATGAAATGCCATTAACTAGACTAGATGAATCTACATTCAGTTCAGGGTATTGGTGGCCAGTTGATGATAAGCTATCGAGACTAGCATACTTGCATCAAATGATGGTGAGAGTGACGATCCTTATTACTATTGGTGATTTATGGGAAAATGTGAAGTCAGATGTTAAAGAATCAATTACAAAACTAACGAAGTTGGTATGAAAATAAAATCGGAAAGAATTACACTACTGGAACAGAAAGGGATAGTTGAAAGTGTCATTAATTCACTGAAAACGTTAGATGATAAAGTAGGTCTTTGTAACTATACGTATAATGCATTAATTAAGCATTTTGAGGGAACTGAACGTGAAAGGGATTCGTGGAAAATATCGTACAATACCTTGGGAGAGTTCATTCCTCAGTTTGATTACAAGATTGCAAAGAAATATGCAAAGAAACATAAGTTTGAAGTTCCAGAACTGTGTAATGAAACTATGGGATATTGGTGGGACGTCAAAAATAAAGTTGCACGTATTGCATACTTTGAACAAATCTTAGTAAGAATTGAGGTTCTTATTGTATGGGAAGAAATGAAGACTAAGATTAAGAATCATTTAAAGGATGCTTACAATAAACTTATAAAGTATGTACAATGAAAGTGGATTAGTATTTAAAGAGATATCTTCAGAGAAATCTAGAACTTATCGATGGGCTAATGGAGCTACTGTAACAATAGACAAGCCAACACATTTGAACGTAAGTGATAGTGGAGGTCATAGAATATTAGACAGTAAAATGGTTAGCCACTATATCCCTAGTGGATGGATTCACTTATCATGGGAAGTATTTGAAGGAAAACCAAATTTTGTAAAGTAATATGATTAAACTGTGTAGAATTCAGATTGAGACAGTAGAAGTCTTTAATCCTATTGGAGAAACCGAGGGTTTCATAAATGAGATAGAGTTTCTCATTTTATTAGCTGATATCCGTGAGAAAAAAGAGACTGGATGGAAACTTAAATATGAAGATGAACTTATTGAAATACCGGTTGAAGGTAAAATTCCTAGGAGAGAATGTATTTTCCATCAATGGGATGATGCTATAGATCGGTTACTTGGAATCTAAAATAAAGAATATGAAAGTAACTATAAAGTCGGATAAGATCGGATTACTTGATCAGCTACTAGTTCTGAGGAGAGCTGATGAAATTATGAGGAAAGATGTTGATACATTACCAATGCCTCTTACTCATGGATTATGCTATTATGTAGCAGTAGCAATTAGAGAGCTTGGTTTTGTCGGACCTGATAATGTTGTTTTATCACACAGATATGTTCCTCAACTAAGATTTGAGGTTGCTAAAAAGTATTCTAGACGTTTTGGAATAAGTAAGCCAATAATGGCACACGATAGATACTGGTGGCCAAAAGATGATTTCATATCAAGAAAAGCTTTTCTATTCATGATGATGCATGAAATCGAGTGGACAATAAGAGTGGATGAGATTAAACAGAGATTTGCCGGATATTTGAGATCAATTAAAAACTATTTCAATGCTGAATAGAACACAAATTTATGTATCAGGATTTGCAGCAGCTGTTCTGATTACAAAATACTTAGACGATAAGTTACCTAAAAATAGAGATAAAGTTGTAGAGAATCCAATGCTCGGAGTATTTGGAATTGGCTTACTATGGCCATTAACATTACCTCTACTTATCGTTTTACTAATCGTATATTTTTTTAAATTTAGACGAAATGCAAATAGAATCAAAAAGACTGACACTGAAACAACAGATTCAAGTACTGGAAAGAGCGAAGATTGAACTATTCGAAGATGACTGTAGAAGAGGATTATGTTGGCAAATAAGCAAATCTTTAGCTCATTATAATCATTATTGTAAAGGATATAATGATTTAGAGCGTTGTATTCCTCTATTCACGTATGAGAATGCAAATTTCTACAGTAAAACTGATAAGCGAATAGAAAAACCTCGTGATACTAGTCATTGGTGGCCTTCTTATGACAGAAAAAGTAGAGAAGCTTTCTTAGATTGTATGATATGTGAAATTAAACAAGCAGATGATGGGCTAAAACCTCTACCCAGTGCAGCCGAGATGATTGACGAGAAGATGATGGAAATGAATCGTAAACTTGCTAAGTTCAGAGAAACTACCAATAACATAATTCTAATGGATCCGATCGATATGGGTCCAGTATCAACTGAAGATGAAATAAGAAATCTGCAAAGTATAGGACGTGTAGAACGTTCAGGTAATACACCTGAAATTATATCACTAGTAAAAGAGTATGCATGTGACAATTGTAGAAATTATCCATGCAGTATTGGTGACTGGGAAGAACGTATGGAGAAAAAAGAGGTAGGTAAATGTGGTGATCAAACAAAAGTTTTTTAATTTTCACAAAATATGTTATTATGAATAAAGGAGATAAGATAACGATTGCAGTAAAAACTGATTTCGGAGAACAGATAGTTAAATTCGAAGTTTTTGCGGTACTAGATAATGCACCGGGAGGAAGAATAGCATTTATTTCTCCTAACAATACAATAGTTGTTGGTGAAAAAATTAATAGATGTTGGAGATTGTCTGAACCTGTTAATCTTCCACACGTATACATAAATCCGGATAAAGTACATAGACATATCGAAAATAATGATTGTATTGTAGATGTACAGTAGAAAAATACTCAAATATAGCTTGAAATGGTCACTGATTTCCATCTTGATCATCTGTATAATAATCCTCTTGAATATCATTTTATGAACTATTGGACATACGAAGAGTCAAAAGCTCATATGGCAACCCATTATCCCAATATAAAGACAAAAGCCCAATTTGTGAAAAAAATGCAAGGTTGGGCAGTAGGTTTTCTACCACTAAGGCCTAACAAAACATATAAAGATTGTGGTTGGGTTTCTTGGAAAGATTTTTTAAATTCAAACTTTTAGATATGGTAAGAGATACTACAAAATATTTTAATTGGTGGTGGGGAACTTCTGCTAGAAGAATAGTAAAAGAAGCAAGAGATTTAACTGATAGTGAATTAAAAGTTTTGTACTATATGTATGATTGGACTATTAGTAAAGGACCTCAACATATTCAAAGAAGATGTTTAGAACGTGAAATACGAAAAAGAAAATTATGAAATTAACTAAAGAAATTACAGCTTGGTGGAATTCTTTAACACCCTGTGAAGCAGTATCGAACATGTCATTCATTTCTAAGATGGTTAAAGAATATAGTTTTCCAGGTGGTCCAGAAGTTGAAAAAACAGTTTCTATGACTACTATAGCAGTACAATCATTTATTCTTTTAAATCCAAAATTAAATTAGCATAATAGTATGTGTTTAAGAACCTCTCAAATTATTCCACGATTTGCATGGAAAGATATCGTAGTGTACAAAAATTGTGAAATCTATCTTAAGTATGAAGGTGATGAATTCAATCCCACAGTGATAGAATTGAAAGCTGCTGTGAGAAGAGGACATGTATACAATAAAAAAGAACGTTCCGGATTAGGAGTGAAAGTTGTTCAAAATTCATTATTTAATTATCGTGCTAATATCGAAGAAGGATTGCATGCTAATATAAACAACAAGTTTCGTAACAATACTGAATGGATTATACCAAGAGGTTCATGTTACTATAAGTCTGAGTCTGAGATAGTATCTACCAGATTGAACTTTTCAAGACTACTACCTTATAATCATAGTAATCTAAATGGTGAAGCAGGAGAATATCTATACATCTTAGATCCTGATCACCATGGATATTGGGGCAAATGGTCACATGAAAAACACTTCATCATACAATGGAAAGATAATACAACAACTTTAACTGAATGTTAATATGTGCTTAAAAACTACACACTTTTTCCCAAAAACTGCCAAGCAAGATATTTTAGTATATAAGCATTGCAGAATTATGGGTGTTTTCAATCAATCTACGCTTGAAAAGAAAAAATATTTTCTTGGATCAAACAGTTTAGGATATTATCGTAATGAATTTTACAATACTGTAGATACTACTATCTATCGTCATGATGAATACAATTCACGAAAAGAAGAATATTGTGCTATTCAATTACGAGGTTCTTTTCAATCTTCTTACTTGTATAGTAAAGAAGAAACTGCAACGTTTAAGAAAACTTTTAAATTGGATGGGTTCTTTTGGATGATAGATGATGGTCTTCATGCTAGAGTTTCCACTAAATTAAGGGGATCAATAAATACTATTTGGATAATACCAAAAGGTACAAAATACTATTTGGGTACACAGAATGATATTGTAGCAGAAAAGATGATATTTGAAAGTTTTTATGGACCGATGAAAACGAAGACAGAAAAAATGGAGAAGCTAATAAAGTGGAGAGATGAGTAGTTATACAAAATTCATAAAGAAATATTCCGATATATCTGAAAAGCAGATACAGATGTTAGTAAAATTGTACGATAAACTAACTGATATTGATTCACAACGTACAAAAGCGGTTAAATACTTGGTCATGTATGATGCATACATTCAGTTTGCATCAAATAATCCTTCTAGTAAAGCCACAAGAAGGAGAAATGCAGTTAGACATGAAGCTTACGTAGAATTCATAAACTTCAGAGATTTAGTTGATGCATATAATGATGCGTATTCTTCAATTATCAAATTGAACGATAGTAGAGATGATATTAAAGCTGAATTATTCGATATTTTCATAAAAGAATTTACTATGGATAGCATTCATATTGAACCAGCTGAAATAAAATTTATCATGGATCAATTTGGCTATAGATATGCTAGTGAACGAGATTGGACACAGAAGTTAGCTACATTATTTCCTCTATGGTCAAATGATGATTTCGTACATGCTTCTCATCGGATTGGACCATATCCTGTATTTTCAACTGAACATCAGTATCATTTTTCATCTAGTAGCAGCTCATACTTTAATATCGACAAAGACAGAAATAGAAAAATGTCTGTAGGTTGTTATCTGTATCGTAGTATATCAGACTGGAAATATGTCATAGAACCGATGATAATAGAAGAATCTAAATTAAAGCCAAAAAAGATTAGTACTACGATAAAAGAAAAAATTGTAGAACTTAAAGAAGTTGCACAGTTTAATCCAAATTGTGATAAAATAGAACAAGAACAAGAACAAGAAAACATTTTATAATATGTGCCTACAAACTACCCATTACTTTGCCAAAACTGCTAAGAAAGACATAGAAGTCTATAAAAAATGTTCTGTAGTATTAGTAGAAAAAGCTACTGAAACTAAAAATGAGAAAATTGCATTATACGGACATTTCTTTGAGAATCATTGGTATTCTTTGAGAGAAACAGCAACATTCAAGAAACGTAAAACTTCCCAACATTTTGTAGAATTAGGTTGGTTTTATAAACACTTCAGATGGGACATAGAAAATGGACTACATGCTAAACGTGAAAGCACTGGATTTTCGAATACTGTTTGGCGTATACCTAAAGGTGCTAAATATTATGTAGGTACAAATGGCGATATCGTTTCGGACGAATTAATATTTCTTAGATTTAAAAGCGTGCATGATTATCCAAAGTCTGATATTCTATGGTGTGCCGATAATTTTCTATTGTAGCATGCATTTGTTATATTTTATCTAATCATTAAAATAAAAAAATATGAGTTTACTTCTAGGTTTTACTTTATTTGGCAGTTCGTGGATTCTCGCATTGTCATTGTTAATCTTTATTATTCTCCTTTTCGTTTCAGATTTGTCTGACAGTGGATCATCTGCATTTGCAGTAACACTTGTCTTTCTTGCAGTGAATTACTTATGGGGAAATTTACCGGTATTGCATGTATTTACATGGAAAAATATTATCGGATACGTCCTAATCGGTTTCATCTTTTCATTAATCCGTACTTATTTTAAAGGAAAAGAATTAAGCACTACTGAAAAGAGTGATTTCGATCTTAGATTTGCAGTATTCAGATGGTGGTTTTTATGGCCAGTATCATGTTTAAATTGGGTATTTGGCAAATTATTCATGGATGCATATGAATTCATCTATGGTAAAATAGAGAACTTATTCGTAATGCTATTTAACGCCGGAAATAAAAAAGAAAAAGATGTCAAGTAAATTTATCTTTTTGCATACATCAAGAGGATCGAGAACGAGTGTTCGTACAGCTATTACTGCATACGATAAAGAAGATTTTTTGACTCTATTATCTGATCCCGATCAAGTTAAAGCACTTGGAGGTAGATGGAAATATTCAAAGTCTGGTGAATTAGCTGTTACTCTAACATCTATGACTCCAGTACAATATAAAGAATGTTTCGAAGATATCGTTATCAAAGATGAATCTCTATGTGTATTCAGCAAAGTTGTAGCTAAACGTTTTGCTACTGTAAAGAAATCCGGTACTGGCATAATAACGAAAAAACATTTGACAGTAGGACATGTTTATTTGTTGCAAAATAGACCGTATGTATATTATGGTAAAGTGAATATCAACTATAGTGTTACTGCCGTGAAACATTCTACAAATAAGTATGGATTTGAATATCAAGAAAAAGTTTTGGAATTTCACACGGTTCAAGGTTATCTTGCATTGCCGTATAGATTAAATTCTGAATTTTCAGCTGCTAGTAGTCTTTCTAATTTCTCCGTTATCACAAACTTTGGATTTCGCAACATTGAAAGCTATGTTACTGCTGAACCTCGTAGATTTAAACAAGGCCCAGCTAAAATAATTGATGTGCCACTAACGTTAAATTTACAAGGTACTGAAAAAACTACCGCTGATATAGAATTTTATTTATGAACGATGTAAGAGGAAAGTTAATTTCTAGATTACGTGACATGTATAATGCTAGGACACAAACAGAAAAAACATTTGTATGTAATCTGAGATTTTATACTGATCATGCTAAAATAACTGAATATGTAGATATACTGACAGAGTTCAGAGGACGTATACAAGAACTTGAATATGTTCTTACTATAGAAGAAGTTGAAGAAGTTAGGAAAGAGCTCGGCATAAGTAATAAATTAAACTAAAAAAGAGGAGAACTTTGATTCTCCTCTTTTATGTGTTTAAATGTAAATGTATCTGAACGATATCGATAGTATCAGTTTTGCATCTTCTATTTCAGGAATATCTGTGGTAGATCGTAACATTACAGGTTTGCCTATCAAATAAGAAGAGTTATCGAAGAAAGCACATTTATTAACTGTCTTATCATTGTTTAGAACATCTTCAAATCCACCTATTATATCATTTCCTACACATAGTGCAATATCGAAATTATTGTGTATCTTAGGAGTAGAGGATATAATAACTGAAGATATAATTTCTATTGCAGCATTTTCATCAACTTTGATTAGTGACAGTGGTATAGTTTTTAAGTGTGAAAATTCTTTTGAAGTCAAAGTGAACTTGAGGGTAGAAATCATAGAATCACCACCCATACCCATCATTATATCCCATGAGTCTGGAGATTTATCGGGTTCTTCGTCTGAATTGTCAGATATAGCTACCCATATAGCATTTTTATAACGTACTACTGAATATGCAGCATAATGTCTTTCATTTTCCCATGATCCTTCCCATACATATACTATTCCATCTACTCCTGGTACACCATCTTCACCATTTACTCCATCAATTCCACTAGTTCCTGAAATGCCTGAAGTTCCACTGGTTCCTGATTCACCTGATGTTCCACTAGTTCCTGTTTCACCAGAAGAACCCGAAGTTCCACTGGTTCCTGATTCACCTGATGTTCCACTAGATCCTGATGTACCACTGATGCCTGAAGTTCCAGATGTTCCATTAGCACCTAAAATGTTATGTTTCTTATAGAGAGATTCGTCAGAAAAGAGACCTGTAAAAGGATTCCAAATACGTAGATTAGATATCATACTACCCCAAGGCAGGAATTCTATGTATGCAAAAGGTGCAGTGTATAACAGTACTCCTTTATTATCGTAGAAATAATAGTTTGAACCAAAATATACTACAAAATGAGCTGTCACACTTACATTATAAGTCTGATTAGTCTTTATCATTTTCGGTGTAGCTACCAAAAGCTTATATTCGAAAGTGTCTGGATATTTCATATCCAAATGTCTGAGTTCTATTGTAGCTTCTTTGATGTCTATCTTTTCACCCAATGGCAACCAGAGAAAAGTTTCAAGGGGTAACTCTAATTCTTCCTGATCTAAGAAAAACTTAGCTTTCCCTTTATCTATGATGGCATTTTTTGCATCAAAAGAAACATCTAAATCTCCTGACAATGTTTCATTTACAGCTTTCAGTTTCTTAGTTACAATATAATCTTTCGATACTGGATCAATTATTCGTAGTGAGTAAGTTTTCAATTCATTCATGTTAATCAATAATTTCTTCTTTATGGCCTGGTATATGCATGACTATATATGTGTAATCTATAGATGCAGCTTTTTTAATTCTATTAGTATGTTTAGAGATATCGTGGATAAACCGCCAATCATGTCCATATGAAACATCATACGTTATTTTTCTACCTATATCTACTTTAAATATGATCTCTGAATGACCTATGTGATTTATTTCGAATTTTGTACTTCTTATAGAGTCTGTGGGCTTCATATATGTATTAAAATACACTAATTCATACTTACTATTTTCTATCTCATTCAAGTAATGTTCAAAATGATTAGGTAATATTATATCATCATTACCCAGAATCATAAAATATCTACCTTTTGCATTCACTAATGCAGACTGTATTATAGAAGTTCCATATCCGCCGACATTCTTATCGTTGTTGAATATATGCAGAGTATTATTTCGCTTCTTTGCTACTTCTTTATAGAATTCTGCTTCACCTGAATCTATAATAGTCTGAAAATGTGGACACCCATCTCCTACCACATAAATCTCACAATGTTCTGCTGTCTGAGATAAAATACAATTTATCATTCTTCTCGTTCTAGCTGGTCTACCAAAACACGGCATTACAACTGTCATACGATAATGTTCCATATTATATACTTTTAACTATCTATTTATAGTAGACTGATAAAAAAGTTCATACTTATTTATGCGTACCATGAGCAGCAAGAACCTTAATGATTATACACTAAAACCATTACAGATTTACAAAATTTATTACATATATGCAAAAAGGAAAAAAATTCTTATCCGATTTAAAACTATACTCTGATTATTTCAAGTGGAATGAGTCATTGGATAGATATGAAAATTGGGAAGAAGCATGTGAAAATATCATGCAATCACACATAGATAAGTATGGCGATAAAATTCTACCATATTCTGACATAGCATTAGCTTCTATGAAAGATAAATCTATCTTGGCATCACAACGAACATTGCAATATCGTGGTGAACAGTTGAACAAACACAATACACGTTTGTATAATTGTACATCTACTTATTTAGCAAGAAATAGAGCATTTCAGGAAATCTTCTATTTGATGCTATCGGGTTGTGGAGTAGGAGTAGGCGTACTAAAACCTTTCGTGGCAAATATTTCTAAGATACAGAAACGAACATTGGGAACAAAAACCTTTGTTATCCCCGATACAATAGAAGGCTGGGCTGATTCATTAGGGGTATTAATGTCATCTTACTTCGTAGACAAACAACCGTTTCCAGAATATGCTGGATATGAAATAAAGTTTGATTATTCACTTATCCGTGAAAAAGGATCTTTCATTAGTGGTGGTTTTAAAGCTCCAGGTTCACAAGGTTTAAGAAGTTCAATTAACAGAATAGAAGAACTTATTAACAAATGGATAAACACTGAAGGTGATACAGTACGTCCTATCTTAGGTTTTGACATTTTATGTCATATTTCTAATGCAGTATTGTCAGGAGGAGTAAGAAGATCAGCAATGAATCTAATTGTCGATCCTTATGATGACGAAATGATTAATGCTAAAATAGGTGACTGGTTTAGTGTCAATCCACATAGAGCAAGAAGTAACAACTCTGTAATATTACTTCGTACTAAAACATCATACGAACGATTTGCAGAAATCGTAAAGATGAATGATGGTAGATCTGATATCGGATTCGTATTTGCAAACTCATGGTTCGACATGTTCAATCCTTGTTTTGAAATTTCAAAAATTCCAATGCTTTGGAAAGGTGATTTTGAAAGTATTCAATATGAACAAATTGCACAATTTATATCGGACAATGAAAATCTTCTTGGTATACAAGGTTGTAATCTTACAGAAATTAATGCTGAATCATGTTCGACTAAGGATAAATTCTTAAAGGCATGTAAAAGTGCTTCAATTCAAGGTACATTCCAAGCTGGTTGGACTAATTTCCCATATCTAGGAAAAGTAACTGAGGAAATTTTCAAAAGAGAAGCATTACTTGGTGTATCAATTACTGGCTGGATGAATAACCCTAAACTTTTCAATGCAGCATTGTTAAAAGAAGGAGCAAACTTGGTTAAATCTATCAACAGAGAAGTAGCGGAATTAATCGGTATCAATCCAGCTGCAAGAACCACTTGTGTTAAACCTTCTGGTAATGCATCAGTTATCTTAGGAACAGCCTCAGGTATACACCCTGAACATAGTGAACGTTATTTCCGTATCATGCAACTTAGTAAAGAAACAGATACTGCAAAATGGCTTGAACAGAATATGGAGTTCTTATTGGAAGATTCTGTATTCTCTGAAACAAAGACTGACTATGTAGTATTTGTACCTATCGAAAACCCAAAGGATGGCTTATATAAGAAAGATTTAGGTGCTATCGAACACTTAGAAAAAATAAAACTTGTACAAGAGAATTGGGTAAATGAAGGAACAGACAGAGAACTTTCTGTATATCCTAATATAAGTCACAATGTAAGTTGTACAGTTATTGTTGGTGAAGAAGAAAAAGATGAAGTGATAGATTATATCTGGGAAAATAAGGATGTATTCAATGCAGTATCATTTATTTCTAAATTTGGAGATAAAGATTTCCACCAAGCTCCATTTACTTCTGTTTCTACTATGCAAGAAATTTTAGAAGATTACGGAAAAGGTGCAATGTTTGCTTCAGGAATGATTGTAGATGGCTTGCATTACTTTAAAGGAAACCTTTGGTCAGCTTGTGATAGTGTAATAGACAGATCGATCCCTATCTCAGGTACAAGAGAAGATGTACTTCTCAAACGTTACTGGATAGATAGAGCAAAACGTTATGCTAAAAATTATTTCAAAGGAGACATCAGAAAAACTGTCAACTGTCTAAAAGATGTACACTTGCTACACAAATGGGAAGTTATTAATAGACAGATGAAAGCTGTAGACTTCAATGAAATCTTAGATAGACCAGCATATAAAGATATTAATGATTTCGCAGCTCAGGCTTGTTCAGGTACTAGTTGTGAAATAACTAAAATCTAATCTTATGAGTGGAGGGGCATTTGATCATAAGCAGTATTATCTTGGATATATTGCTGATTCAATCGAACAGGAAATAGTAAATAGCGGAAAGCCAAGGGATCATAGAGAATCCTGGGAGGATGCTAACTTTTATGAATATCCCGAAGAGGTAATATCTAAATTTAAAGACGCAGTACAGGCTATTCGTATAGCACAAGTCTATGCTAACCGAGTAGATTGGCTAATAAGTGGAGATGACGGAATTGAATCATTCCTACAGAGACTAAATGATGATTTAGAAAAGCTCTAATAGTTTATGGCAGAATTAAAATGTGTTATATTAAAACAAAAAAAAATGACACGTATTAATTCTGCCATTAATGTTAGAAATCTGACAGATGAACATTTGTTAGCTGAACATAGAGAAATCAAAAGACTACCTTCAGTATACAAGAAAAGGATAGACAAGGGTAAAGATTTTTCAGATTCACCAGATAAATTTACACTTGGATCGGGTCATGTAATTTTCTTTGCAAATAAGGGTAAGTTTACTCTAGACAGGTATTTTGAACTATATGATGAGTGCATAAGACGTGGATTCAAAGTAGAGAATTATAAAAAGAATTGGACAGTGTATAATGTTTTTAATGACTATACATCTACTGATATTGAACGCGAAATGTTAGTCTCTCGGATAACGGATAGATTAATAAATACCACTAAAGCTAATTGGCATTATTATGGCAAGATCATGACTAAACAAGATGCTATAAAAATGCTAGAAATTTTCTAAGACAGAACAATATGTTATATTGATATATAAACAACAAATAATTTTTTATTATGCTATAGATTAAAGAACCGAAACTAGTCATTATTACAAGATCTGATATCCACCCTGGATATCAAGTTGTACAATCCGCTCACTCAATAGCTGATTTTGCACATATTTACCCTGATAGATTTTCCTCTTGGAAAGAGGAATCGAATTCCATTATCTGTCTATCAGTTCCTACAGAATTACATTTAGATTTTTATTACGATAAATACAAGGATGTCACTGAAGTGTCAAAGTTCTACGAACCAGACATTGATCAGTGTACATCCTTATGTCTATATGCAAATTCCCCCATAAGAAAAGAACTATCTAATTTACCCCTAATTTTAAAAAAATAAAAAAACAACATGAAAACAACAGAAGAAATCAAATTGGACATTATCAAGTACATCGAAGAAACATCAAAACACATTTTTGAGTATTCCATTCGTAGTGGATATAAAGGCGTATATAGTGATCAGAAATCATTTTTCGTAGTAAAATTATCTGAGGATAAAGAGAATATTTTCGTATTACATAAAAATAATGTAACTTCTATTAATATCAATAGAGAAATTTCGTATCATGGACAAAATACTAAGAATGTTATATCTCACAAATTATTTCTTGTCACTACATATTGTGCAAAGCGTATGGTTGCAATAAAACATACTAATCAAAATACTGATGCCATAAATGAAATATTTAAAGCTTATTTAGATGATCTAGTTAAGAAAATAGAAACTGAAAAAAATGATTCTATTCGTAGAGCAAAAGAAGCTGAAGAAAGAGCAAAACTTGCGGCAGAACAACGTTACAAACAAGAATATGAATTGTATCTATCTTTAAAAGCTAAATTTGATCCAGAATTTGACGTTACTAGATATTAAAAAGAAAAAAGAAAAGGGGTCTTCGGATCCCTTTTTCTAGAATATAGAATTTGTTATATTTTTGTATCATAATTAATCAATCATGGTCTTCGAACATAATGCCCGGTGGACTAGGCGTCAGATTCTAACCCTGATATGTAAGAGGTTCGAATCCTCCGGAGACCACAAAATAAAACAATATGAGTTGGAATGAATTTGTAATAGGAAAAGGTGAAAAAAGATGTTCAGCTGTAAGAGTATTTGACATACTCGGTGATCATTCAATATCACAGAATGATATTTCATATTGGGTAAGTAATTGTATTCTTGGAATTTCTGGTAAGATATACAAAGATACTATACCCGGTAAAAAAATTACTGCTATGATCAAAGCAAAGGTTCCAATCGAGGGTATTCAAAAATATATCGATCAGCAAGCATTAAAATATACTAAGATAGATTGCATCTATAACTCTATCGAAAGACTCAGGAATGATGCATATAGATTAGGTAAAGACATGAAATCTGCTGAGATAAGAGATGCACTAGGAATTTAATTGAAACATTAACATTATATGTTTTACTGCAGATACCTTTTAGGTTATATTCAAATATATGGAAAGAATAATTAAAGAGATAAGGTACATATCGAAATATGAAAATAAATCGTTACCTGTAAAAATTGTAAAATTCAACGAAGAATTTGGTGAATTTTGTACTGAAGTTATAAAATATTTGGGATTTAGTTATAAACCGTACGATAGAGCACATCTAATCGAAGAAGCAGCTGATTCATTACAGGTTTTATTGTCTATATTTGTTCAGCTAGAAAATGAAGCAGACATAAAAGTAGATGAAATACTTTCTACTATTCCAGAAAAGAATAAGAAGTGGCTGGAGAAAATATCTTCTTATACTCAAACAATTGAACTACCAGATCAATCTATATCAACTTTAATTCCAAGACCACTTTTAAAAGTTGAACAATTCGAAGAAGAAATACGATTAACCACCTTCGTTAATACTTCTAATGTTGATATTGTATCAATATCCTCTTCAAATCAAATTTACACTTTGTTTTATTATGATAAGTAATGCAATAAAAAGAGCATATGCCCAATTGCAAGAAAAAAGATATACACGTATATTTTGGTGTATAGATTTACACGGTACTTGCATAAAAAGTAATTATCAATCTGGTGATTACGAGTGGATAAACCCTCAGGCAAGAGAAGTTATAAAATTAATACGATCTTATCCAGAATCTAAAATAATTTTATGGTCTTCATGCTATCCTGAAGAAAAGCCCAATATTTTAAATTTTTTCAAGAAACAATATATCGACATTGATTCATTCAATGAAAACCCAGGGATTTTAAACACGAAGACTGGATATTTTGAAGAAAAGTTTTATGTAAGTGTCATAGTAGATGACAAAGCTGGATTTGAACATGAAACAGATTGGATCGAAATTCGTGAAACATTAAAACAATTGCATAAATGAGTAATTTAAGTGATAGTACATACTTCGTTCTACGCTGTATAGATGAACAAATAGATCCTCTATCAGATTTCTTAGACGCTGAAGTGGAGCTTAGAGTTAATGTAGACGTTACTATTGGTAAGCCATTAGTGATCAATCTACTAAAAGAACGTTCAGGATTTTATATTGAAAGTATTCATTATAACAATGAAACTAACACATCGATAGGACGGATAGTATATCCGAACACAGATTCATATCTCGTTAAGTTTGAGTGGCAACAAAGCTATGAACATGAACATGTTGAATATGAAGTAAAAACTATTGAGTTCTTACAAATTGTTACTACTAATGTCGTAATAATTCCTGTTGAGTTGATTAAAAAACTTTCAAATAATTTTGATCTAGGAAAGGAACTGAGATCATTATGTTGAGAATTTACATCGATATGGATCATACGTTCTTCGATATGGCAAAAGGAGCAGCTGCATGGCGTGAATTTGCTATAACTGACGTTGAGCAAACATGGCCTTGGTCAATGACTGGTCTGTTCAAATATTTACCACCTATTGAAGGTGCAATGGAATTCTTTAAACAATTTGAAGATAGATGTGAACTTTGGTTCCTGACCAGGCCTTCTATTAACAATATTGCTTGTTATACTGAAAAGGCCGAAAGTATTCAACGACATTTTGGTACCAAAATGTTAGAACGATTAATATTATGTCCTCAAAAAGATTTGCTCATAGGAGATATACTTATTGATGACTCCGGTAAATACGGCCAGGAAACTTTCAAAGGCCAATGGTGGCAATTCGGAGAAAAAGACAATGAAAATTGGAAAGTAATAACTGACAAATTAGAAAAAATATTAGCAAATGAAAGTATCGTTTGATTTCGATTCCACACTGACTTTAGAATGTGTACAAAAATTAGCATCTAAACTTATATATGCTGGACATGATGTACATATTGTCACTGGTAGATTCGAATTTGCCGATAATAGTGGCAATAAAGTAAGTAATACTGAAGTATTCAATGTTGCCGAAGAATTAAAAATTCCCATCGAGAATATTCATTTCTGTAATATGAAAAACAAGTCTGAATTTTTTTAAAGAGAATCCAGACTTTATATGGCACTTAGATGATGACGATATAGAATTAGAATCCATAAGAGCTGAAACTAACGTGTTTCCAATTTTACGCAATATTGAAAACAATTGGAAACATCAATGTTATGATACTTTACGTATAATAGCATGTAGAAAAAGTGAATGGATAACAGAATTGGAAGCATTTCTGCCAAGATATTAACAATAAAAATTAAACAAACAGTTATATGAGAAAAATTAATGTGTACTCAGATTCGTTATTAGAGTTATTTTCAAAAGATTTCTGGCAAGATTGCCAAAAATTTATCAGAGCGATGGATGTGAAGATGGAGCATGTGGGAGTACCATTCATGATCAAAACTACCGAGTATAAATTACAAGGTAAAGTCAACGATAAAGAATTAAGTTGCTGGAAATCGGATGATCATACTCTTTGGGCAATTGAATATCGTACAGTTCAAGATGCTTTATTATCTAAGAAACGTACAGTATATCTTTCAGAACGGCAACTGAACAAACTCGATAAGGAGAAAAGTAAAGAAAAAGTGGAAGAAGCTGAAATTGAAATTGAGATTGATGAAGAAATGGAAATTCCATCTAACGATTACGAAACCCCTGAAATTGAAGAAGAAAATGACGAACAATCAATCTAATACAGTAAGTGATTTTAGCATGCTACAAGTTTTAGGACCGGATGCTATAGCAGAATTAGTCACAGAATATGATCAACTATATGATCAACTTATTAAAATTCCCATTGATTATTGGTCAAATCCGGACATGAAATCTATGATGGAAAGAACTAAACATATTTCATTACTGGAAGATATGATAGAGATATATGAATATGTTTTACAAGAGGAAAAAAGGGAAATAGTTACCGTGTGGTATAAATTACTTAAAAGGTCGAATGATTAATCCATCTGTTTGGTACGTAATTCTTATTCTTACATGCTTCAGTCGTTGGTATAGATTAACTATCAAGGGTGAACGGTATGTTAGGCAATTCGAATTTATAAAATTCCTATTAACTGGAATTTCCACAGCTTTTTTCTATTTCATAACTTGGGGCATTCTAACATTAATTAAGCATATTGTATAATGGAATTATTTTTACCGATATTATCTGAGGAATTTGAAACTCGACTAACTAAATTAGCATCAAAGATTGTTAATGATTCAATAGAATTAGAACCAGAATTTAATGCCATTATCCGTGATAATATAGATGATTTATTATGGAAAGAAAATTAAAAAAATATCATCCACATTTTTCTAATCGATATTATTGTATTATTTTTGTATCATAAATCAATCAAAAATTAATAAAATTATGTTAGACATTACAAAAACTTACTTTGAAGAAATTCGTCACAACAAGGGATTAACTAAAGAAGAAACTCATGCAATTGCATTAGAAGCTTTAACTGGTAACACAGCAGCTAAAGAAAAGTTATTCAAAAATCATCTTTTATTAGTAGTAAGTATAGCAAGAGGATTCATCGGAAAAGGTGTCGAATTTCATGATTTGTTAGGTGAAGGTAATGCCGGTTTAATTACTGCCTTAGAAAAATGGCAACCAGAAAAAGGTGCATCTTTTACTACATGTGCATCTTGGTATATTAAACAATCCATCATACGTAACTGTATGCATAATAACCGGGTTGTTAGATTACCTGAACATATTTCTGAACTTATGAAAGACGGTAGAATTGACTACACATATTCTGAAGTTCAAATAGACCGACCAAACGAAGATGGTAACACATTAGCTGATACTATTCAAGATAAAGATCAGAAACTCGATATCTTTCGTAGAGAAGAAGATGAATTAACTTGTAGAAAAGTTAATACATTTCTCGATGAACTAAAACCGAAAGAACGTGAAGTTGTAGAAATGGCATATGGCCTGAACGGTAAGGAAGAAATGGACGTTAAAGAAATAGCAGAACATTTTTCCCTCACTACTACAAGAATTAATCAAATATTAAGATCATCTCTAAAGAAGATGCAAGAAAAAAAATGATCACATCATGAAATTAAATCTTGTTATAGACGCAAGTGGCATATTTTATAGAACTTTATTTACGATTGGTAATTACGGTGTAAAAAAAGGACAACTTCTCTTGGAATCTGATGATTCCAAGGGAGTTTTTATTAGAAAGCTTGCTACTGATTTTGCTGCATTAGTCAAATCAATAGAAAATGTAAATAGAGTTATAGTGTGCTTAGACTCTAACTCATGGAGGAAAAAGATTCCGATAGACGGAGGAGGATATAAAAGTAACCGGGCCCATGATGAAGAAAAACCTACAATAGATTGGACTTCATTCTATGAATTAACGAACGAGTTTGGTGAAATTTTACAATCTAAAGGATATATAATATCAAAGGTTAAAGATGCAGAAGCTGATGATCTTTTGTTTTTATGGTCAAGAAGACTTAATGACATAGGAGAATCTGTAATGCTTGTTACAGGTGACCGAGATTTACACCAGTGTATTCAGACTCATAAAAACGGATCGTTTACTATCGTTTTAGATCCAGTATCAAATAGAAGAAGAATCATATTAACACAAGAAACTTATGATTCTAGACTTGTAAATGATGTTGAAAATGATACTACCGGTGACGATTTGTTCAATTTATTTAATCCAGAAAGTTGGGCAGGAACAAGCAACATTTTAGACATATTGCTTAGTCACAATGATCATCAGATTACTGATCCTGATAGAGTAGCAACACGTAAAGTTATCTTAGGAGACGGTGGTGATGCAGTACCAGGAGTAATCACATGGATAGATAAAAAAGACGTTACAAAAACACGTGGAATGACTGATTCCAAATTAGATAAGGCATTAGCTACTTTATCTCCTGTTACTTGGCAGAATCTTCAATCTGGAGAAATGACAGAATTTTTTGTAGATGCAGTGAATACTGTATATAAATCTAACGGAATTGTCTATAAGAAAGACGATATTCAAAAACTTATACACAGAAACATTACACTCGTTATACTTAATTTCGACGTTATCCCGAAAGAAATACAAAATGCATTCATACTTATATCGAATGAAATAACATCTTCTCCTATTAATATGGCAAGAGAGCAAATCTTAGAAGGAACACATTGGTGGACTGATAAGAAAAGCTTTGTACCTCAGGGATATGGTGGATCATTTGTTGGAGCAGAAGATAATGTTGGAGTATTAGGCAAGCCAGTAACATCTGGCATAAAACTTGGTACATCTAAAGGAGCAAACTCGGGTTCTTCAGCTCTATTTTAAAATAACAATATGTAATGAATATCGATCAGCTCACGAAATTTAAAGAATATGATAAGCTTCTAGCTTTAGGATTAGTTTACGCTTCTACTAAAAGACAGGAGAAAAATGGTACTATAACATTTAAGTTTCATGAAGATGTAATTATATCGCCTCATGGAGATATTCCAAAAGATATCGCATTTAAAATCATGATATATCATAAAAATGATGAAGTAAAAGAACCAGTAAAATATACTATCTGGACTGGAGATCGTCAATATGTAGGTGTAGTAGATGAAGATGGTGATGCTTCGATCATAAAATGCATAAATAAAGTTATTAAACGAGCTAACCAAGAGCTAAAAGGGTGGGAAAAAATAGGCTCTAAGATTTTTAAGACAGCTGAGGAACGTCAGGCGCATAGAGGATTAATAATGAGCAGAAAGTTTGGATTCTAATGTTAAAACAAGATCGTGCAAGTAAAGATGTAATAAATAAAGACTGGTCATTAAGAGAATGGCATACTCCAAGATTAAATGACATTTTACTAGATGATGATCAAAATCTTTGTATTGTTACAAGAGTAGAAGGAACCTACAAAAAGAAGATTTGGGTAGAAGACATAAATGGAAATACACTATATGAAAACGTATCAGCTGATACGTTTTCATTAGCTTCATTCGAACAGACTTATGATTTCTATATTCCGTATAGAAAAAATAAAGGCTGGGAAAACGGTAAAGTATTTACAGTAAAAGATAAAGATTACCCATTGATACTACAGGGTATGGAATATGACAGATTACGTCATAAAATGCTATATGTCTTTTTAGACATCAATACGCCTGAACGTAAATTTTTTAAAACGCAAAAAGAAGACTTGATAGAGTTTATACCTGACTATATGTATGAGCTTGCTAAATCTTCTTTCATATCTGACGACACATCGAGTCTTCGTTATAAATTACAAATTAGTATCGAAGATAAAGGTGAGGAATTTCATGAAGATGGGTGGTCAGTAAGTGGAGGAGCATTAGAATTTGGTGAAATAGAAATAGCTCTATCTGAGATAGAAAAATTGAAGAATAGAAAACGTATACGTAGGATAGCAAGTGTATTGTCAAAATGCGATAAGCGAACGATATCTGAAATATCGTTAAATGATGACGGTGAACCGTACATATCAGCTTATACTAAAAATTCTGGTCAACCTGGTCTATTTAATTCTAGAATAGCTGCAGCAATAGCTATTTCTATTCTCGGAAGCGATATTTTAAAAAATGCTCTGTCGTATGATCTAGATACATATCTGATATGATTTTAGCATAAAATAAGTATATAAACACATATATGGGATGTAATTGCAATAACTCTGAATCATTCACCTTCAATAGTGATAATAATGATATAAAAATTATATCTTCAGGTATTCATTCTATCCGCGTTGAGAATGACATAGTTCATACACCGCTAGTAATAGCAGAAATACAAAATGAACGTTTAGAATTATGCAGAACATGTTCATTTTGTAAAATAGTATTGAATAAAGAAAAATGCACTTATGGTAGCGGAGGGTTCTTACATGCTAAAACATCACTTACTGATCAACAATGTCCGAATACTGAAAATAAATTATGGTAAAATGAGCTTTAATAAACGCTATATAAATGCAGAAATACTTAAATCTGCTTATGAATCAAATGGAGTAGACGGGTTGAACAATTTATTAAGGGCCGATGCACTTTTATTTGAAGATTCATTTGCATGGGATTTTAAGAAACTATATGATGAATACTTTATAAGTAAAGACGACACAGAATTAAAAAAATTTTTCCATGTTTATTGAATCATTAGCAATGCTTACACTTTTTCACTCAGAGTGTACAGATAAGAAGATAGTTATCCACTCGGATAAATTTATGAGTGATGCCAAGCGAGTAATAGATAATGAAATAGAAATTTTGCAACAAGATGGTAAATTCATCTTAGCAAATCCAGGGCCTCATAGATTTGGCATTGGTGATAAAGAATTGTGTCTATTTCCGCCTGAACTAACTGGAGAAAGTAAATGGGCTGCAATAATAATAGATAGCGAAGGGAACAGATCTAATCACATGTTTTCTACTATATTCGGCCTTGTCGAAATTATGATGCAAATATTCAACACACCTGATTCTCCACCACCAAGTAACACAGAGAAATAATTGAGCTGTACTTAACAGTGCCGATATATAAAACAAAACCAATTTATTTATGAATGAAGGAAGTCTTGTTATTCATCGCTCAGGCGGTCCGATTATGACACTAGATCATATCCTAGATGGGTATGCTTATTGTGTATGGTTCGTAGAGCAAACATTACATACAGATAAATTTTTACTTGAAGATTTAATCGTTGAAAATCTAGAAGGTTTTGATTTATCGTATCAATAAACAAAAAATAAACACTAAACTTTCTTTTATTTTTATCTAATAAAAGAAAACTCTAAATATTTTTTAAATGAGCAACAATAGATTACTTACAGAAATTTTACGCCCTAAACAAATTGAACAACTCATCTTACCTAAACGTATCCGCGATATTATAGGAAGTGGTGAACTTAAACAAAATTATCTTTTTCACGGTGGACCGGGTCAAGGAAAAACGAGTACAGCTAAGATATTAGCAAGTAAACATCCACATAAATACATTAACTGTTCAGATGAAACATCTGTGGATGTAGTAAGAGAAACTATAAATAAATTCTGTTCGACTATATCTGTAATGGATGGAGAAGAAGCATTTAAAGTTATCATTCTAGATGAAATTGAAGGGGTATCTGATCAGTTCTTCAAAGCATTACGTGGTACAATTGAGAAATTTGCGGAACAAGCAAGATTTGTTGCTACTACTAACTATATAAATAAAATTCCAGAAGCTATTCTTTCTAGATTTACTTCTGTCAATTTTGATTATGTAGATGCAGAAGAAGAACAAGAAGTATTCGTTCAGATAAAAGCTAGAGCTACTACAGTATTAACCAAATTAAAAATTGAATCTGAGGAAGGAGCAGTACATGAATTAGTAAAACGTAGTTTTCCTGACATGCGAAAATTGTTCAATAAAATTCAAACGATTCAAATTTCCGGTGTCAAGAAACTTACACAGGAAGCAATCTTAAAGACTGAATGGTCATTCGAAGATGTATTCAATCTATGTGCATCTACACCCGATCCTTATAACAATTACATCTTTCTAATTGGACAATATTCTTCAAGAGTAGAAGATGTACTAGGAGCATTAGGAGAAGAATTACCGAAATGGATATTTGAAAAGTATCCGCATAAAACAAATACGATTCCACAAATAATCTACGAAATTGCAGCTCATCAAGCACAGCGTATACAAGTAATTGATCCTACTATTTCGATGTTATCGTGTATATTCAAAATACAATCTATTTTATCAGTTAAATGACAACTGTTGTCAACTTAAGATATGACGCTTATGATATCTACATCGGTAGAGGATCAAAATGGGGAAATCCTTATTCACATAAAGATCATACCCTAGCTGCATATAAAGTTAAGACACGAACAGAAGCTATATCTAAATACGAGGATTACATTTTACATAACCAAGAGCTTTTATCTTCTCTATTTGAATTAGAAGACAAAGTTCTAGGTTGTTTTTGTAAGAAGCCACATAGAAACATATCCTGTCATGGCGATATCTTATCGGCATTGTCTAATACACGAAAAATGTATAAAATAGATACTATAGAAGCTCTGATTGTTAAATATACGGAAGTTTATCTCTGTAAACAAAAAATACATGAATTATTCTAATTTTACCTTAACTATCGTATGCGTATCGAAAATTACTAGTAGATGCAAATAAATAGTAAGTAAAATTAGTTTATGTAATGGCTGAAAATGGACAAAACGGGTGGAACGAATATTCAAGACTCGTTCTTAAGGAGTTAGAAACCTTATCGAAAGGTATAGTTGAGCTAAATGCAGAAATACAAGACATCAAAAAGGAGCTTGCGATTATGAAAGATCGCGAAGACAAAGTTGATGAATTAAGACAGTGGAAACAAAAAATGGATGAAGTTATATCGACTACTCAATTAGCAGCAATGGTGAAAGAGATCGATGATCTGAAAACATTTAAAACGAAAGCAGTTACAATATTTGCTATAGTTCAGTTTGCATTAACTGTTATTTCTATATTTGGACAGAAACTTTTCGGACTATAAACCTTTCATAATAAATTTTGTAGGGAGAAATTAAAACTTCTCCCTTTTGTGTTCTATAAAGGTATGGTCATATACAAAACTGTAAATCAAATAAACGGCAAATGGTACATAGGGAAAGATGCTAAAAACTATTACGGGTATCTGGGTTCAGGTACTGCAATCTTGTCTGCTATTAAGAAATATGGCAAAGAAAATTTTAAGAAGGAAATATTAGAAGAGTGCGAAACCCTTGAACAACTTTCTCAGAGAGAAGCTATATGGATAGAGCAAACTGATGCAGTAAATGACAAGATGAGTTACAACCTTGTATCAGGTGGTCAAGGAGGTAATCTATCTAAATTCGTGAAAAATTTCAGGAATGGGTGGTCAAAAGATAGACTTCCGGCTGATATAGAAAAACTTAGAACATTGATAAGTGAGAAAGTGTCAGGCTATAAAAATGGGATGTACAATAAAACACATACTGACGAAGCTAAAGACAAATTGCGAAATTCACATCTTGGTATAAAACTACCTCCGCGAACTCTTGAACACTGTAAACATTTATCTGAAGCACTATCAGGGAAATCCTGGACAGCTGAACAGAGAGATAAAATATTGAGCAAACGTAAGCCTGGAAATAAGGGTGTAACAGTTCATGTCTATAGGAAGCATGAACATTATGAATTTATCTCTATAAAGAAAGCATCTGATTTCTTTGGTGTACATAGAAATAGAATTACTCGAAATCAAATACGAGATTTCGATATACAAATAGAAAATAAATCTTTTAAAACTTTAAAACATTAAAAAATGATACCCTTGTTCGATTATATTAAGTTAGTATTTACTGCTAACGAAAAACAGTGGAAAGAAGTAATGGATAATGACAAAGCTCGAAACTTTTTCATGACTTCGAGATTTCTTAGCATAAAATATCCTGTTCAAGTAGCTGTTTTATCTCATATAAAAATTAACGCAGCAGCAACATCTGATTACTGGCATGCAAATATGAGTAGAATGTATAAAACTGTTCCGCCTTGGATTTATGCAAAAACTAAAAAGAAAGTCATAGAAGAAAAGAAAAAGAATGGTCTTTCTGAAGAAATGATAAAATGGTATTGTCAAAAAGAGGAAATTGGAAGAAAAGAGTTTGACTATACTGCTAAAACATTCGGAGACAGCTTCACTGCCGAGTTAATTGATTTAGAAAAAATCTTGCGAAGTCAAGGATATTTCAAATAACTTCACCTCACTCTAAATTTAGAATACTTTTCTTGCATTTCAATATATAGTAAAATATAATATTGCTTTGCAAGAACTTATTACTTCAGGAGATTATGTCATACTAGCTTATGCAGCTCCTATAGCCAACCCTAAAACATTCACTACTATACAAGAAAATTTAGTAGCGAATGCTCCAGGGACTATCCTAAAAAAGGAATTCAGATATTCATACGATAATGAAACATTCTCCGAATACTCTGAACTAAATATTCCATCATTAAATACTCTCCCTTTCGAAAACGGAAAATCATTCTGGTTCCAATTTAGATATATTCTAATGTCTGGTGGACCGGTTACCGTTAATAATGTCAACTTGCAATATGATTCATTTCCTGCACCAGCATTAAGTGGATCCGAGTATGTGAGTATACAAGATCAAGATAATATATCAGCCTCTCCTATAACATTTAAGACAGGTGCTACATGGGATCCGTATCGTGTAAATAAAGCTGTTAGGTTATATAAAGATCTGAACTTAATGGTCAATTCACTATTTGGTCATGAAGTTCAATACTATCGTGCTTTACCGAAAGGTAGAACTAAAGACGTATACTTACTCGAGTATTCACTCTATCAACATGATGAAAAACAATGCATGAAGATAGTAGTTCCAAACAATGCATTCCCAGATAATAAACTCAATATGGGTCCTTTTGGTCAAGACTTTGAAATGCCATTTGAGATTCAGATCGACAAAGATTACTTTCAATCAATTTTCGGTGAAGGTTCAGGCCCACAGAAACGAGATGTGATATTTTTCCCACGAACTAATCGTATCTATGAAATATCTAGTTCTACTATATTTCGTGACTTCATGAATGAGCCTTTATATTTTAAAGCCACGCTTATCAAATGGCAACCAAAGAGTAATTCTGAACAATCATCAAGTTTAGATGACTTGGAATCTATGTCAGTAAGTGTAGAAAAATTATTTGGAATTGCACAAAAAGAAGAAGCAGAAGCAGTATCTAATCCTCAGCAGTTCGTTGAACCTACTACTATATCAGACGTAACTAGAGATTACTTATCGCCTTTAACAGATATAATAGAAGAACAGTTTATGAATAACTATTTGATTATAGCTGAACATTTCTATAAATTGTCTTCTACATTGACGGAGAATATAGTCCAATTAGATTTGCCCGATAATATAGTGAAAACTTTAGTCATAAATAAGACATATTATGCTAGACCGAAAAATACATTATCATTAGATGATCATAGTTCAGTTAAGAAGTTTAAGTATGTAGGAGTTACCAGAGATAGACACCCATATTTCGAAGTCTATGCAGGTAAAAATTCACTGCAAACAAATCATCCAATATTTAGCATATTCCTTTATACATCGAACATGGAAATGTTCGCAGAGGAATATATCGATGGAACTGATGTATCAATATTCAAATGCAATAATTACACAGCACAAAGCTATCAGCCAGAATCTGTAAAGTATTCTGCTATATCTAGTTTCGACATAAATAGTGATAGATCATATTCTACTTGGTTTAGAATAAATTCAAATAAACGTTTTACTTGTGGAATACGTATATCTTCACCATATTCACCAGCTTCAAAAGAAACGATAATATCGTTAGATAGACCACATGATTATCTGATAGGAGACTTTATTTCTATTCAGAAGTCAAATGCATCTATCGAAGTTTATGCCAAAATTATAGAAGTTATTGATCGATCAACTATAAAATTATATGTAGATGATAGAATAGCAAATTACTTGAATCTGTCTTATCCGTCTTGGAACTCATCATGGGTTTCTGCTTCTGGCTGGTACATTGAGCTTTCTCAACCAAGAGTATTCATCGATTCTATGTTAAACAATAAGGGTACAAAACTAGAATTATGGGGTAAAAGATACGTTCAAGCGACATTTAACGATACACGTTATTTCTATGCTATCCCAAATACTCAACCAAACTTAAGTACTGATAAATGGTATAGTATCTGTGTAAGTATGAGTAATCTATTTTCACAACTAACTATGAATATCTGGGAAACACAGAGTGGTTCTTCTGACTTAAAATTAGTATACGGTAAAGTAGATAAGAATATTGTTAAACAAGACAGAAGCTCACTATACAATTATACTATACCAGCATCTGATATGGATTTAACTAACATAAGAATTTGGTCACAGAAGATCGAAACAGACAAACAATCACTAGTGCTTAATCAGAATATCGTTAAAGATGCAAATAACGCAATAATAATCGATAACGCTATTCCACAATCAAGATTACCTTACATTTCATATACACATTAATGAAAACTAACCGAAATACAACGAACGAGCACATGGATCATTTAAAAAAGATCGCTGAAGACCTCGAAAATACAATTTTACGGACTGATTTAGCCGAAGTAAAAGAAGCTGGTAAAGTTGATTTGCCTGCTATGAGTTCAATTAAACCTCTTAACTATGCCGTATTACAACAAGAAACTGACAATAAAGCAGAAGAAATAGTAGAATCAGTGGTATTACTTTATCTGCCTGTAGAGTTTGTAGTGGAGCATGAATATGTTAAACAAAAGATGTCGGTCGATAAATTGACAGTATCCGATTTAATATCCCAAATGAAAACCTCTGAACATGCAATAAAAAAATTACTGGAAGAAATTGATAACGGTAATTTACATGCTAGATCATTTGAAGTTTTAGCTTCTCTTCAGAAATCAAAAATGGAGATAGTAAAACATTTAGCACAATTCATGGTTGTAATGGAAAACAATTACAAGAATCTTAAATTTGACTATGAAAATTCTAAAGCAGAAAAAGTTCTAGAAGTCGGAGAAGGTGACGTAGAAGTCATGGGACAACAAGATAGCTCTAAATTTAGAGGAACAAGAGGACTTATCGGACTTTTACATGATGCTATAAAAGAGCAAGGACAAGATAAATTTGAAGAAATAAAATGACGATACAAGAATTAAAGTCACTCATAAAAAACCCTACCTCAAAAAAGGAACCGTATACTATCAATGAAAAGGGTGAAGTTGATGTACATGGTAATTTAGAATGGTTAGGAACTAGCAAAGTAACAGCTAAATCTTTTTTACCGTTACAGATTGGTACAGTAGATGGATATTTTTCTTGTGCTAATTCTCATATTGAATCATTAGAAGGAGGTCCACGTATAATTTGTGGTACATTACTTCTTCTTAACTGTGATGAGTTAAAGACATTAAGGGGAGCACCTGAAAGAATAGATCTAAGCTTCTACTGTAGACATTGTGCTAAGTTAGAAACTATCGAATATGCCCCGAAAAATGTCAAAGAGAGATATGTATTTGAAGATACTCCTTCAATATCAGCAGAAGAGTGTACTATTATCTACGATAAAGATTTGCTAGATGCATGGTTAAACAGTGATTTGTCATTAAAAGACTTTATGACAAATAAACGCGGTCTAATCATGTCTACAAAATTTGGATTTTAACATGAATCAACCATTAACAAATAGAAATCTTAAACAAAATCAACGATCTGGTCAACAACATGGAAAAATAAGGGTTTGGAACACTGAGCTTGTTAATGAATTACGTGCACAGATAGAGAATGGAAATCCCCCAATAGGAGGCTCCCCGTTTTATGAAGGTGATATCGACTTTAAGGGAGCTGATCTAGTATACGAGTACACAGACTATGAACTTTCAGAGCTTGTAAAATGTGCAAATGATATTGTCTATTTCGCAAATAATTATGCCGTATCAATGACTGATGAAGGCATACGAAGAATCACTTTACGACCGTATCAAGAAGATTTATTACGCCATTATCAACATAATAGATGGTCTGTTGTACTAGCTAGTAGACAAATTGGTAAAACTGTTATGACTGGTATATTTATAGCATGGTACGTTTTATTCAATATTGAAAAGAATGTCATGGTATTAGCGAATAAAGGTGCTACTGCTGCTGAAATCGTTGACAAGACAAAATCTGTCATAAAGGGATTACCATTCTTCATGAAACCTGGCATAGCTCAGAATAACGTAATGACAATGAAATTTGACAATGGATGTAGAATCATGTGTCAGAGTACTACTAAAACTGCAGCTATCGGTTTTACATTACACTTATTATTCATGGATGAGTTTGCCCATATCCATGGTAACTTTATTGAACCGTTCTATCGTTCTGTATATCCTACACTTTCATCATCACAGATTTCACGTGTAATCATAACCTCGACCGCTAATGGTCAAAATAAGTTCTGGGAAATTTATTCAAATGCTCTGAAAGAACCCGGACAAGATGGCAAGAATGAGTATTCTGCATTCCGTGTAGATTGGTGGCAAGTACCAGGTAGAGATGAAAATTGGAAGAAACGAGAAATTGCCAATTTGGGTTCCGAAGAACTATTCAATCAAGAGTACGGTAACCAATTTATTTCATCAGATTCATTGTTGTTAACGTCTGATTCATTACGTTATCTAAAAAAGATCGTAAAGAAATATGTATGGAAACAGATTGATGCATTCGAATTCAGCGATATAAAATATAAAGACTTAAAGTGGCATCCAGACTTTAATTTAGATGAGATAAAAGATACAGATAAATTTACATTTACAGTCGATTTAGCCGATGGAGTAGGGCGAGATTTTTCAGTAATTAATATCTTTAAAATAGAAGAGATGAGTATAGCTTCTATGAGAAAATTGAGAAAAGATAGAATTGAAGATGAACGAAGTTTCTTTAGACTAAGACAAGTCGGCATGTATAGATCGAATCTTACGGCTGTAGAAGATGTGGCACAGATAGCCGAAATTTTATTTTTCGAAGTTTTCAAAACAGAGAACATAAAAGTTGCGCTAGAAATGAACTTCAAAGGCGATTATTTTGTAGAAAAACTGCGTAAAAATGAAAACTATTACGATGAGATATTCTTACATACTAGACATAATGAAAAGGCAAGATTTTTCTCGATGGGTATAAGATTGTACCAACATAATAAGATGATGTTCTGTCGTGAATTGAGAAAGCTTGTACTAGAAAAACGAATAATAGTCACAGAAGAGACCACGTATAATGAACTAAGTGCATTCGGTATAAACAATAAAGGATCGTATTCATCACAGTCAGGATATGATGACGTAGCAGTAACTACAATGTATGGTGCAACATTTTGTTTATCTGAAGATTTTGGCTATGTTGTAGAAGATATGATAGATACTGCAACTGATCGTTTTAAGACTGCAGTAGTAGAATTAAGTCAGCTCAATGATGAAAAACGTGATGACATAAGTTACGTAAAAGAATTTATGTGATAACCGATAGAGAAATAAAAGACTGATCTATAATATATAGTAAAAATTCGCAGAATTTCATATTCAATTAAAATAAATAAGACATAAACATGGCGAAAATAAGACTCGATCTTAGTCAGTTCAAAGCTTCTGGAGTTTACACTCTAGAATTCGATCAGACAGAGAGCATCGTTTTAAACACACAGACTACAAGACTCGTTGTAGGGTTCTCTAGAAAAGGTCCTATCAACGCACCGGTGTTCTGTCAAGACATAAAGACTGCTAAAAGGATTTTTGGTGAAATTGATAAGACATTGGAAGCTAGAGGATCATTCTTTCACAGATCTCTATTTACTTGTCTAGAAACAGGTCCTTGTTTTGCAATTGCACTGATGCCATTAAATAATGACATTGAAAGCGCTAACCCAGACTATGACTCATTCAAATCATTCTCTCTTAGTGCTACAGAAGCAAATGGGACAACAGTAAACAAACTATACAGCTCGTATTTTAACAAGGAAAGATTTTTCTTCCCTGATACAGCTTATCTGTTGGCAAACAAAGAACAATCAGCTAATGCTGGTAAATTATTATCTGTCGTTAATCTAGGACAAATTCCTTTTTCTATCATTGTAAGAAAAACTGGTGATCTAACAGGATTTAATTTGACTGCTAGAGAATGGTTCGGTGCAGGAAATGTTCCAGATTATATAAAAGAATTCGATTATATATCTGAATATTTTGTACAAGTCGATATTGTACAAGGAGACTGGACAAATAACGCACAGTTAAGTATCGATCCAGTATTTGCACAATACTTTGATTCAAAAGGACTTAAAAAAGATAAAATTCAAGCTTTTTTAAATTCTCCTGATGTTGTAACTATCGGTAGCTTCCAAGGATCATTAATTCCTGATTTAGTAGATGACAATGGTGTAAACTATTCAATTGATACTATAATCAATGGTAATTTTGCAACGACTGGTTTGTTCGTTGCATTAGATAGAAATGCACTAAATAACTACGATCCTACTGCGACAGAAGCAATGGGAAGACTAGATGTTATCGGTCATACAATGATAAATAATGCCGCTGTAGATACTGTAGATTTCTTATCGTATAACTTTGCTGCTAAAGAAACATTTGATTTCCAAGCAAAACCTGATTTCACTGTAATTAGTGGATCGTTCAATAGCGGTTCATTTACAAACTGGACATATGGTTACACTGGTCCATCAACTAATCAAGGAGCACACTTTGAAAGTTTCTATAGTACTACAAACACTGGTAAATTTAATAACTTACTAGTATTGGATAAATCGTTAATTTCTAATGCAGAAATTAGTTATTTCACATCTTTAAAAGCTGGAAGCTCTTTACTATTAGATCAAACTGGAACTAAAACAGCTACAGTTGATACAATAACTGAAACTGCAGATTTTATAAAGATTTCAATTTCACATCCTGATAAAGCATCTGAAGGTTCATTAACTGCACCAATATTTGCAAAAAATAATGGTGAAATCCATATTGCAGGTACTGGCTCTAATATTGCAGCTGGAGATTTCGTATATGCTGAAAAGGCTGGTGTAAGATTTTATTTCCGTGCCAACGATATCGGTCAAACAGGTTCTAACACGATACTAACTATTGATACAGTTAATTTCAATGGCGCTGCTAATCTTGCTGAAATAGATACGACTTATACTATACATTATGGTTCTGCTCTAGATGTAATCGGTGCAACAGGTGGTTACAAATTAGTAGTAGCACCCGATAAAGTACAATATCTATCTGATGTAACGAATAGCTACATTGCATATGAAGGATCTGATTTATACAAGAAGTTTAACACTGGAGTTCTTGCAAATGGTGATTTAGTTTATACAAATTCACAAAATCCTCATTATTTAACTGCTACGTATTCTAGAGATCCTCAAAATGTGAAATATATTGAGCTTTTCGCATGGACTACTGCAGATTATCTTGTACCATTTGATGGAGATTGGGACATTTCAGATATTCGCGAATCAAATGGTTCTACATTAGCTAATGCGCTAAAAATTTATTCTATCGTAGGAGATTACGAAACTAGCATTGAATTAAACGCTACTTCTAACTCTACTAGAACAAAAGTTTATATTTCTACTGAAGATGGAACAAAAGCTGAGGTTGGTCAATATTTGGTAGCCGACCCTGAAAATTCAGGTGATTCAAGTAAATTTGTATTAACTAGAATTATAGCAAAACGAAAAGTAACTAATGGCTATGAATTAACTACTAACCAAAGAATACATATACAAGACGGTTTCATAACAAGATTCAAGAAGATTCAAGAAGCTGCAACAAATGTTCAGTTCACTTATCTTTCTGGTTTCAAATTGGGAACATACCATTTACCTGGTTCAAAAACTCAACTTGCTAAAATTCTTGGTCTTTTAGATCCTGCTGTTTCTAATTTATCTGTTGCATTAGCAGATAGAAATATGATAACTTACAGATATATCGTAGATACCTTCAACGGTGGTTTAGATGCACAATCTTATCCAAAAAATCTACTATCTAAGTTGGCTATGAACAGACAGAAATGTTTAGCTATTATCAATGCTCCTGCTATTCAAGAGTTTATTGATAGTACTGATCCTAGATTTACTGAAGTACCAACTTTAGTTGATCCAAAACCTGTATTAAGTACTTACTATATTTCACAAGGTGGAAATCTATCACTAGGACCATCTTACACTTATAGTTTACCTGACGAAGATAATGGTGCTAAATTTGCTGGATTCTTTGCTCCTTGGTTGGTTATCAAAGAAAATAACAAGAATATTTCTATTCCTCCCGCAGCTGATGTATCAAACAACTTTATTAGAAAGTTCTTGAACGGTCAACCTTATTCAATTGCAGCTGGTCCAAGAAGAGGTATTCTATCGAATCCTAGATTGGTATCACTTGAGTATGACTTTACTGATACAGATAGAGGTTATTTAGAGCCATTTGGATGGAATCCAATCGTGTTTAGAAATAACACAGGTTTCCAAATCTACGGTAATCAAACTGCTTATCAAAAAACTAATACTGCATTCAATAGCTTACACGTTCGTGATTTACTTATCACAATAGAAGAATCTGTTGAAGATATCTTGGGTAATTATGTATTTGAATTTAACGATTCAACTACACGTCTAGAAATTAAAACTATCGTTGACAAATTCTTAGCTAACGTTAAGACAGCTGGTGGTATATATGACTATGCTACAGTAATGAACGGTAGAAATAACACCGGTGAAGTAATCGATCAGAATTTTGCAATAATTGATATCGGCGTTGAACCAGTCAAAGGTGCTCAGAAATTCATAAATAGAGTAACTGTATTAAAAACTGGCCAGATTTCATCTGGTGGATTTACAGTTGCATAAAAATAAAAGGAGCTTGGATTTTTTCAAGCTCCTTTAAAACTAACTAGAAAAAAAGAAAATAAAAGCAACATGGCTAAACTTCCGCACTATAGAAATTCAAGAGCCTCAATGGAGAATTGGGAACCCGTTTATAATAACTTATTTGAGGTTACTATAAATCCTCCTGCTGGTCTAGGTAACTGGTCAACATCTTTATTGATGGAACAGGTTATCAAGGTTAGTGGTTTGGATGTCGATAAGACACCTGCAGCAGGTGTTCAACAGACATATAAAGGATGGACTCGCTCTTATGCAAATTCAAAACTTGATCAAACTTTTGTAGACATCGCAATAGATTTTGAGGTAAACTTAGATGACACTAATTCTATGTATATGTACAAAGGTCTTAAAGCTTGGTGTAATCAAATCTTTGATACAAATACAGGTATGCAACACTTAAAAGCTGACTATGCTGGTGGTCCAATGACTATCGTAGTATACAACAGACCTGGTGATGTATTCAGAACTTATTCTTTCCCAACTGTATGGCCTACTACTAATATCAACGCAATTGAATTAGATTATAATTCTACTGATAAATACACCATCACTGGTTTTACATTCAGAGCTGATTATTTTGACGATACAACTTTGTAACAGAATCATTTTATATAAACGAAGAGGGAATGTAAGTTCCCTCTTTTTTGTGTCTGAACTTTTACGGACGTATACTATAATTTTAAATAAATCAGATACGCATATGCGTACGATTATAAATACATAAACATAGAAAAATAATGAGCGAAACATTTGTTCCTAGTACAGAAGATGAAGCTAAAAAAATCTTCGAGTCACAGAATCAACCCAAGGAAAAGGTAAATGTATCTAAAACAGCTGAACCCACACATCTTGTACATGATATCGGTTGGATTAGAGTAAAACCAGATACTTTACCTTCTCAAGGTCTTTATTACCCAGCTTCAACTGAAATTACTATCAGATCTGCTATGGCAGCTGAAATTAGACACTGGTCTACTATAGATGAGGAAGATATTTTTAACATGGATGATGCACTGAACAAGATTATTGAAAAGTGTTGTAAGATAAAATTCGGTAATTCGATAGCATCATATAAAGATATTAAAGAAATTGACAGATTTTTCTTAGTATTTGCCATCCGTGAATTGACATTCAAACAAGGTGAGAATCAGTTGAATATTTCTTTCAATTGTAGTAATTGTGGAACTGTAGATGAACGCAGTATCTCTAAAGAGATGCTATCGTACTATACTCCATCACCTGAATTGGCCACTAGATTTAATGAAGATGAAAGATGTTTCCATCTTAAACTTACTAATGGCGAAGAATTGAAATTATATCTACCTTCTCTAGGTGTCATGAATTATATCAAAGGATACGTGAAAGATAAAATTCAGAATAAAGTAGAATATGATAAAGCATTTTTGAAATGGGCACCATTTTTATTTTCTGACTGGAGAGGATTAAATGATGCATATTACACAAAAGCTTTACAAGATTCATATAGTTGGGGAACTGATAAGATTTCTGTAGCAGACTGGTTTGTTAAACATATGCAGGAAACTATCAAACCTGAAATCTTAAACAACTGTTCTGTATGCGGGGAGGCAACAGCTTTACCAATTAACTTTCGAGGAGGAATCAAAAGTCTTTTCCTTGTTTCAGATATCTCTTCAAAATTACTTTAAGCTTAAAGCATCACTTCTTAAATATGTCAGATGCCAACCTTCAGAGGTTGAACAGATGCCATTTTATGAATTGGAGATTATGCTGGATGAATTGAAAATTCTCAGCGAAGAAGAAGAAAATGAAAGGAAGAAACAAGAAAAGGGGCAACATTCACAAGTACCGAATCTGAATATTAATTCACAGATGAGTAGTATGCAAAGAGGTATAGCAAGTTCATTGCCATCATTACCGAACTTTAAATTGTAACAAAAAGGAAGAGTTTTGCTCTTCCTTTTTGTGTGTTAGATATATAATACGAAATAAACCTGCAATTTTGGCTCTACAAGACAAACAACTCGACACACTCATTGGTATTTCCAGATCAATGGAAAAAAGCTTACATGCTATTGAAGCAAAAGCTAATACATCTAATGCTGCGGCAGATCCAAGTGCCTCTATGAATTCTTCTGCTGTACTGGCTGGTATGGCAACAAGTATAAAACTAATATCTGATGCGTTATCTGCTAAGAATAAATCGATATCAACTAATGGATCAGTAATACTCGACTTTTTATCTGAATTAGTTTCTATTACGGGTAACATCGATTCTACTAAGTTGGATTCTTTGAGTAATTCAGCCACATCTATATCTACATTTGTAAATACGTTTGCTAACTTATCGATAATGGGTATAGCAAAAATAGCGCTTGCTGGTAAAGTACTATTTGGTGGCAAAGACCCAGTAGTTAAGAGAATTATTGATGGAGCAGTGTCAGCTATGAATGGATTTTCAGATAGTGACATTAAAAAGATGGAACAAGCAGGTATCGGTATACACCTCTTAATCTCTGGGCTTGCGAATATAGGGAAAGCTATGGCTACATTGGCATTAGTATCTATTATCGCTCCTTTAGTTATGATAGGTGCTGGAGTTGCATGGTTAGTCATAAAGATGTTTGCGAGTCTAGGTACCCAATTATCAGAATTTAAAGATGGGTTTGCTGCAATAGGCATAATCGGTAAAGGATTAGTTATGCTTACAGCAGGTCTTGCTACTATGGCATTATTAGTATCATTAGTTCCTGTTACTACACTTTTAGGAGTAACGGCTATAACTATGCTTGTAGCAGGAGCATTTATCGTATTAGGTAAAGGAGCTGAATATATTGATAAGGGTGCAAAAGCTGTCCAAGGAATAGGTATAGCTTTAATTGCACTTTCTGCTGGTATAGCTACGATTTCATTAGTAATGATGTTAGTTCCAATGAAAGATTTATTGGGTGGAATGTTATTGCTTGCGGCATACGGATTAGCATTTTATTTAATTGGGAAACTTTCTAAAGATATCGCACAAGGTGCATTGACAATAATACTTGGATTATCTGTAGGACTATTTTTCTTTTCAGGTGCTATGCTTTTATTATCGTATACTTTTTCTAAGTTTTCTATGACAGATGCATTACTGTCTGTATTAGTCATTGGTGCATTCGCATTAATGTTTGAACTTATCGGTAAACTTGGTAAAGATATAGTACAAGGTTCATTAGGTGTGGCATCTATTGGTGCAGGTCTAGCTATATTCTCAGTAGGAATTTTAATATTTGCATTAGCTCTAAAAGGCGTTCTAGCTTTATTCAAAAATGATTATAAAGAAGCTGCTATAGGAACTGTTGCAATATTAGGAGGTATGGCTATAATGTTCGGCATAATAGGAGCTGAATTACCTTCTATAGTCGCTGGAGCAATAGGAATCGGTCTAATAGGTGCATCTTTATTACTATTTTCAGCTGGAATAATGGTATATGCACTAGCTCTAAAAGGAGTGATGGCTTTATTCAAAAATGATTACAAAGAAGCTGCTATCGGTGCAGTTGCAATAATCGGTGGTATGAGTGTATTATTTGCTGGAATTGGTCTGTTAGCAGCACCAATAGGTATAGGCGCCATAGCATTAGGTATAGTAGGAGCTTCATTAGGACTATTCTCAGTAGGTTTAATTCTATTTGCTCTGTCTACGAAAGCGATAATGAAGATGGGACTATATGATGAGAAAGAGAAAACCATGAAAGGCATGGGAATCATGTTCGCATTAGGTAAAGAAATTGCTAAAATGTCAATATTATCTGTTCCTATACTCATCGGTTCAGTAACTGCATTACTTTTAGGAACTTCACTCATCGCTATAAGTGCCGGATTAATATCTGCTGCTAATGCAATCAGTAAAATTCCTGATCCTAAGGACTTTACTGATAAATTATTTGGAGAAGAAGGCATAATACCAGCATTAACAAATGGTTTCAAGAAATTATACACTGATAATAGTGGAAGTGCTGGAGTTTTAGGACTTGGTATGCTTCGAGCAATTACCGGAACTGATCCTGTTCAATTAGGTATCAAGATGGTAAGTGGAATGGGTGAAATACTTAAAGAATTAGCAGGAGGAATTGCTGCATTCTCTGATCCTGACCATTTCCCAGTACAGACGGCTAACGGTAAAGGTGGTCTATCTTGGCAATCAGTTAAATTATCTACTATTGTAGCTGGCATTCAAAAATCATTATTAGGTGACGGTTTAGATTCTAATAACCCGGGAATTTTATATGCATTGGCTAACATTTTCGGTTCAATTGGTGCAAAATATCCCGGAGGATTCTTTGGGATGGGTAAAAGTGATGTCAAAAAAGGTATAGATGCAGTTTCTGGAATGGGTTCAGTAATATCTGACTTAGCAGGTGGTATTACTTCTTTCGCCAACATGAATCATTTTCCAATCGAATATGGTCCAGACGGAAGACCTACAAAATACGGGGCTATAAATATCCCTGGTATTATAAGAAGCATAAGCTCTGTATTGAATGTTTTACCTAGCGTATTCACAAAACTTGATCTAAGTGCATTTGAAGATGCTGAAGATAAAGCTAAAGCTGCATATGAATTGACTAAAACATTCAGAGGAATTGCAGAAAATCTAGGCAGTATCAGTAACATCTACAGTAAGATGAAACCTATAAAAGTAAAGAATCTTGAAACTGATGCTATATCAGCTATCTCCAGTTCTATTACTGATATGGCAAATAATATACAGTCTAGTTCATTAACTGATGATTCATTAACGAGATTTGAACGATTAGGTAATGTACTAAAAAGTGTATCTGTCGGAGGTTCTGGTTTTGCAGTATTCGTTGACGCATTCATAAAATTACAGGATCCGTTAGTAAGATTTGCAAGCACTTTAGCTGTAATGGGTACTAATTTCGATAAGCTCAGTAGAAATATATGGCAATACCGATCATTCATTAGTTTTACAAATGGATTAGCTAATAATTATGGGAACATGATAAAGTTAAGTAGTCCATTTTCTAAAATAGCTTCTGATACGGGAATATTTGCTGATGGAATAGCTAGAATATCTGAACCATCTATAAAGAATTTCGAAAAGATAACTGCTGAATTGCAGAAGATGATTGATCTTGATACTACAAGATTTAAAGATGTCGCAGAATCTGCTAAAAAGATTGCTGATAGTGCAGCTTTAATGGTAGTTGCACATCCTTCTTATACGCCTACTTCTGCTGGTGGACAACAGACAGATAATTCTAAACCTGTACCTGCTACTACTGCTAACTTAATGACTAAAATCGATATGCTATTTACAGAAATACAGATCATGGTTCAACAAAATAGTTCTATGGCTGAAAAAACTGGCAATTTAACTCTAGCCGTACAAGAGCTAGTAAAGAAACTCCCAAATTCATTCTAATATGAGACTTAAAACCTTCGCTGAATTCGTAAAAACTTCTCAAGTTCCTTACACAGGGCCTAAATACGTTGTTGCACCTCAAGAGGGCGATAAAGGCTTTGAATTAATAAGAACCGCACTGGACGACGTTAAGAAAACAAAGACTGTTGACACTGGTATGTGGTCTGATGACCAGAGACATGACAATGAAAAAAAAGATGTTGTTTTCACTACAGGTATTTGGTCCAATACATAGAGTTTCCTGTATGAATTTTCTTTGTTAGATTAATAGGTAATATACTTAGTATATTTACTGCTATGTGTGAAAAGCATGACACTCATTATTTTTTTTAAATTTTTTACACACATTTACTCTTTAAAAAATCTTTGTTATTTTATTCAAATTACTTAATACGCTCGCATAATGAAAAAAGAAGAATCTCTACAAGACATTGCAATGAATTTTGTTGAACAACGAACTGAAGTCACGTTTAATAAACTTTATCATAGATTGAAACCAGGCCTAAGAAAAATGGTCACAAAATACCATCAAGACGACGAAACTATTGATGAAATACTTGCTATTACACTATCTAAAGCGTTCGTGTTTGCCGACATGTACGATCCACGATGGAATTTCAGTACATGGGTATACAAAATATGCCAAAATGAATGTTTAATGGAGCTTAGAAGAAAAAATGCTACATATTCATTGAATGCAATGGAAGAAAGTAATATTAAAGTGAAACCAGCAGAAGAAGATGAGTGGACCGTCAATCCAGATTATGAGTATTATGACGATGTCGATAACATCGAAGTTGATACAGTATATGATGAAGTTATGGCAGAAATAGACGATTTACCTTCTCCATACAGAGATATTTTACAAGACAGAGAAATTCATAAGCTTAAGTATGAAGAAATAGCTGAAAAAAGAGGTATCAAAATTAACACAGTAAGAAGCAGAATCCATGTTGCGAAAAAACTAGTGCGAAATAAATGGATAGATAAGAAAAGAGCTACCACGACGAATGATATTAACATAAAAAATATCGCCCTTATATCGATGAAGACTCCTGTTCTGAACAATGAGGTAGATGCACTATAATATAGAAAATAATATTTATGATAGGATTTAAACAGACCCAATCTGTATTCAGAGAAATATCTAATTTTCTCTTTATTCTTTCTACAATCGAAAAGAATGAAAAGACTGAAGAGTGGAAAAACTTTAATCTTAGAACAGATATTTACAATAGAATCTATACAGTTCTTTCTTTGAAAGAGGAAGATATGGGTGAAATGGAAGATATGAAAAAATTGAAAATTCTAGATAAGATGCGTCCACTAAATATGTACCTTTCTAAACTAGGATTACAAGAAATAATAATTCCCACAGTAGAAGAAATCGCAAATTCTCGATCATATCTTGTGGTTTACACTCCATACTTTAACAATCTTACACTAAAATGGATAGTAACTAATGTTGCTCTACCTATCGGAATATTACTTAGCATAATTTGAAAAAACTAAAACGATTAGATACACAGTGGGGAAGAGCTTATGTTATAGAAGGAGAAGACCCTAAATTTTTACCCTCTGTTACAACTATTTTATCATTAATACCATCTAAGAGATTAAAAGAAATAGAGGAATCTATAGGCAAGGATAGATTAGCAGAAATAGGCCAGAAAGCAGCACTTAAGGGAACAGCAATGCATAAATTCTTGGAGAATTATGTTATATGCATGAAGAATATGGGAGACTCTGAAAAGTGTCTTTTGTATACACAGAGAAAAAGCACTGATGAATTATTGAATGACATCGAAAAACCTCTAGTAGACGGTGGAAGAGCATTATTTTATAATCTCTATCACAGTGGACAATTCGATAAAGTAAAAAAGATTCTTTTATCTGAAGGATTTTTATACTCTGAAACATATCTATTTGCTGGTACTACGGATTTTGCATATTTAGACAATGAAAATAAAATAGTCATTGTAGACTTTAAAAGTGCTTCAGGAATTAGAGATGCTGAGACTATACACAAATATAGTTTACAAGGTGGAGCCTATACTTTAGCATTTGAAGAGATTCATAAACGAAAAGTGGACAGAATCGAAATTTGGTTATCAAATCCAGATGGTGTACAATTAGTAGAAATTAAAGGTGATGAACTTGAAAGCTGTAAAAAAGAATTCATTTATTATTGTCATAAATATCACGAAATCTGGGAATCAGATAAAATTAAAAACTATTATAACGAACAAATAAAAAAGTAAAATGGAAATCGTAAAAACAACAGAAAGTGCAGAATTAGAAGGTGGTCTAAATCAAATTCAAAAAGAAGCTTATGAACAAGCTCAACTTGAACTAGACAAATTCAAGAAAGATTTAGAAACTAAGAAGTATCTAGTCGATCTTAAACTTGAAGATATCAAGAAATTGGAAGGCTATATTTCTAAAGAAGCAGCATGGAAATTCACAGAAGCATTGGGTATCAGAGAGGTTGTAAATGAACTAGGTGTTTGTGTTACAAAAGGTAAATTATTCATGAGTGCTATTTCGATCGAAGCACTTTATTTCTATTTATCTAGAATTGAAGGTGCAGGTGATACTGTTAACAGCAAATTCATTGAATCAGTAGATACATATCTTACTATCTTGAAGAATATCAATATCGTAAGAAACGTTATCGCTCAAGAAAACGAGAAACTGAAAGAAATGGAATTCATTACTGCATCACGTAGAGAAGGTATTGATCCTTCAAATCCTGAAGCAAGTCTGTAATAAGAAAATAAGTAGGGGGTGATAAACTCCCTATTTGTGTGTTTTATTGCAGGCGAAGATATATAAACTACTAAATATTAAATTAAAACATTTATGGAAAAGAAAACACTCTTAAAGAAAATTGAAGAAAAATCTTGGCTAATAATTTTAATCTTTCTGGTATTGACATTTTTTCAAACATGTAGCGTAAATCGTAAGTACAATGATCTGAAAAAATCTATTGAAAAAATTGATTCTACTACAAAAATCACATCGAAACAATTTTCGATAGAAGGATTTAAAATATCGAAGCGTATGCTTTATGATAATAATGCGATTGTTCGTACCGCAATTCGTCCTGATGACAGAATGAATGAATATGACATCGAAATAAAGAAATTGGAGGGTAAATGAACACAGAAAAAGTATTACGTAAAATAATAGTTTGGTCATTCATTATTGTTCCACTAATCTCTTCTGCTATATCTGCTTTACACATTGTTGATTTCTTTAGTTTAGGTAACCCTTCATGGTTATCTGTAGCCCTTGCAATAGCTATCGAATTAGGGTCTATTGCCAGTTTTCTTACACTTTCTATACTAAATAAGCTGAATAAGACTATCGTTTGGACAGTATTCATCATCTTATTCTTTATGCAGATTGTAGGTAACATGTACTTTTCATATGATTACATTTCTGAATCTATGAAACATAATCCTAATTGGATTTCTTCATTCAGAGGAATGATGGAATTCTTCACCGGAGAAGTAGACGTGAAAAATGTAATGATGTATCTTACTATACTGATATCTTGGCCTATTCCTATTATATCAGTCTTTCTTCTAAAATCTGCTATGGATTATCTAAAACCTGAAGAAGTAAAAGAATTGAATTCGTCAGATTCCAACAGTATATTTGATATGAATTCACAGAAACGTGAGAATCTACGCGCTAAATTAAAAGACGTGGGAATAGAAAAAGAAAATTAATCGTAAAATATGAATCAGTATGCATTGGACATTCTATCTTGTCCTCAAGGTTACTCTAAAACTGCACAATATGTAGTATATTCTTCACCTACCAAATTGGCTGTAGTACAAGGTGCAACTGAAATTACAAGTATAGATTTAAAGGATTTTGCAGCTCCTATAACTTCCTCACAAAAGACCACTTTTAATCTTCCCGGTAACTCATCAATATCTACATTGACCAGTTTTGATTACTGCGGGTTGAACGGTTCAGGTGAAGCTATTTTTGCAGCATTCTTTCCTAAATTTTCTGTCGATGATGCATCTAAACATTATCTGCAATGGGCATATAAGAGTGAAATTAACGGTGTACTAAAAGAATCACAACCTGATGATTTAGATGGATATAGTTTAAACTGGGCGACCGCTGTTACTTCAATAAGAGGTGAATATATCGGTTTTTCTAGTACTACTGCATATGCAATATGTTCAGGAGGTGTAAAATTATGGTCTAAACAAGATGGCACTAAATTGTTCAATACATTGAACTCTAAGATGCCTTCTAATTTAACCACATCTATTGTATCAGATAGCTTGGGTAATTTATGGATAGGATCTGCAGAAGGATTAATAAAAATGTATTATGCTGATTCTACATACAATTTTAAGCTATATGACACGACTAATACGAATATATTATCGAGCTATATAACTAACTTATCTATTTCTGGAAACAAGTTAGTACTCAGCACAAATAAAGGCGTATCAGTATTTAATACAGAAACAGAAACTAGTAAGAATTATAGCAAACTAAATGTTACTACTATTCGAACTAATGAATTTAACGCAGCATTATTATACAATGACACTTTAGTTGCTGCATCAATAGAAGGTATTCATGTTGGTAATTTGACAACTAATGTTTGGAAACTCTATGATAGTAATATTACAGGATGGAATGGTTCAAATAATACATCATCGATAGATATTATTGACGGCATAATTATAGCTGGAACATCGGATAGTATTTATACATTCGAAATTGGTCAACAAGACGTTACTCATATAACCGCAGCTTATTCAAATATAGTATCTGTTATATACAGTAATAATAACACCAGCGGCTCAGTAGGTGATAAGATTTATGCAGCTCATAATAATGGACACATTTCTGTATATGATGCAGTATCATATGCTATAATTGGTGACATAGCTGTAACAACGGGAATTATCAGATCATTAAATAAAGAGTTCTACTTTGCTGGTTCAAATGGCTACGGTAATTTCAATGTAAGTAACTCTACATTTAATGCTTTACCTGGTACAGATGAGAATGCTGATATTCTATTTTCATACCCGGCAAATAATCAATATGATGTATCTAGACAACAGACTATTTATATCGGTCTAAGTAAACCGTCTACTGTAAATTCAATCACTAATCACTTTACTTCTGATATCTCAAATTTTCATATAACTTCATTAGACAGTGGATATATGTTCAAAATAACCCCTGATTTACAGTTAGGTTACACAGAAACTAAAAACTTTAAAGTTATGGAAGGATTGACTGCTACAGATAATTCATTCTTTAGACAATCTGCAGACGTAACATTTACGACGATAGAAAAAGAACCGATCAATGGTTGGCATAATATGGGTAAACAGTTAACTTTAACTGGTACTACAGAATACCCTATTGAAAGTATAACGTTTAAAAATCCTCATGATTTTGATATACCGATAACGGCATTAATTGGCGTTTGATAAAGGGAGCTTTTAAAAGCTCCCTTTTTTGTGTATGTTATGGCAATTGTAGATATATAGTTTATACACATTATAATAAATGTCATGAAATACGATAAACTCATATACGATACAATCTTAGGTGTAGACTGGGCTAAGCTTAGTCATACACATAGTCTCTTAAATATCGTCTGGCAATCAGAAGATGAAAACGGTGACATATATGATCATGTCCCATCTGTTGATGAATTAAAAGAAGAATTATTGTTAGTTCTTAAATATGCAATTTCAAAAAATCTTCCCATGTTAGAATGTGGAAACTGGGTAATAATTTGGCATAATGAGGAATTTGCTATATCGAATAATCTACCCGGTGCCAGGATTGAAGCATTTTTTGTTGTAGCCGAATCATATGCTATGGATTCAGATATGAATTTAGATATTTTGCAAGAACGATTAAACTATGCTATAGAGCATGAACAATATGAAGATGCAGCTAGATATAGAGACAAGATAAATCTTCTCCAAAAAGAACAGAACTGATGGTCACTAAAACTTCTATACGAATAGACGGTATACAATGTTATAATGTCACTACTGATAGTGATTACTTGGCAGTATTCGTAGATTATCGTATTATTACCACTAATCCAGTCACTGTAACTTTCCCATCTGCTGTTGATTACAGCTCTAATAAATACGAAGTCGATAATATAAGCGGTGGAAATACTACAATAACTGCGGTGTCTGGATTGATCAATGGATCTATATCTAAGACACTTGCACCTGGTGAAGTAGTAGTTTACACTAGTGATGGTGTAAATTGGACTACAGCTAAGAAAGATAATGGCATAGCTGGAACATCGGGCTCGTCAGGTTCTTCTGGATATAATGGTACAGGAGGTATTGGTACTAATGGAACATCAGGAATTAACGGTTCTAGTGGAAGTACTGGAATTAGTGGTAGTTCAGGATCGTCCGGTATAAGCGGAAGT
>Ga0302285_10000053_pt1 | contig 74100 bp, 80 predicted proteins | sample III_Fen_E2_2_FD_200455 | JGI IMG/M metagenome (GOLD analysis project Ga0302285, IMG submission 200455) | Peat permafrost microbial communities from Stordalen Mire near Abisko, Sweden - III_Fen_E2_2 | ecosystem: Environmental > Terrestrial > Soil > Wetlands > Permafrost | place: Sweden: Abisko... | reverse complement strand
GTGGTTATTGCGTCGGTGTCCCACCTCTTCCCATTCCGAACAGAGAAGTTAAGCCCGACTGCGCCGATGGTACTGCAATACAATGTGGGAGAGTAGGAGGCCGCCTTTTTTCATAGCCCCCCGTAAGAATTTCTTTTCTTACGGGGGTTTTTCTGTGTTTGGGTTTGTGCTTTCTTTGATCACCGGCAGCCCCCGGGGAGACTCCGGGAGGCCTGTCAGCCTTCTTCGGATATCTGCCTGCGGCTCAACTTTTTCTCTCTTTTCTTGGGGAAAATCATTTTTTATGTTATCTTTGTACTAGGAAGACAATACTTCTTGATGAATATTTGATGATGATTAAACGTATGTTAGTAAGGATCAGAAGAATGCACTATAGCAAAGGCTTTGGTGTACAGTCTCCATTTGCTTATTCATTTATTACGGAGGTTGTCAATCAGAATAGCCTCTTTTATAACTATTGTGAGTTAGATAAGTTATATGGTTCAAACGGTAATATTAAATCCAGACTTGCCAGATTGTATTTCAGATTATCAAATTACTGCCAACCAAATGTTGTGGCTGAATATTGTACTTCCACTGATTCTTTTAATAAGGCATTTCATTTTGCTCATGGCGGGATAGATTTCAAATGGTTGGATTCTACAGTTACCGGTAATACTAATAATGTGGAAAATCTCGGAAATGTCGACATCTTTAGAATTGTACTCAACAATTGTTTTCGTGACGTTTTTGATAGGTCCTTGTTAAGGGTTACTCTAAAGAGCGTATTCATACTTGAGGGTATAAATAATAATAATGAAACCAAGGCATTCTGGAATGAGGTCATCGAAAATAATAATGCTGTTATCACGTTTGATTTATATTACGTTGGTATAGTGTTTTTTGATAAAAATTATTATAAACAGAATTATGTAGTTAATTTCTAATTTTATGAAAAAGATTTCTTTGTATACCCGTAAGGGTGATGATGGGACAACAAGTCTTGTCGGTGGTGTAAGAATAATGAAAACCGATGCCCGTCTGGAGGCTTATGGCACGGTAGATGAGCTAAGCTCACAATTGGGTATGCTCGTGACATTCATCGATGACGATCTTGACAAAACCGTTGTTGAGAATATTCAAAATAATTTATTTGTCGTGTGCTCTTATCTTGCTACAGATCAATCTCGTACAGAGTTGCTCCCTGCTTCTCTACTTGATATCAACGAGGTGAAGGTTATCGAAGATGCGATCGACAAGATAGATGAAATTATTCCTAGTCAGACTAGTTTTATTCTCCCTGGAGGAACTCGCGCTGCTGCCCATGCTCATATTTGCCGTACGGTGTGCCGTCGTGCTGAAAGAAGAATCCTGTCATTAAGTGAAACAGTAGAGATTTCTTCCGAAGTATTGGCATATATGAACCGAATTTCCGATTATATGTATATATTATCGAGAAAATTAAACTTTATTGCTAATAGAGACGAAAAAACATGGCAGAAAACTTGCAAATAAGATAAAATTTACTACTTTTGCGTTTGAATTTTTAAATAGATAAAATTTACGACTATGTATTGGACACTGGAATTAGCTTCAAAGTTAGAGGATGCGCCTTGGCCCGCAACTAAAGATGAGTTGATAGACTATGCAATTCGTTCAGGTGCACCGTTGGAAGTGTTAGAAAATTTGCAGGAAATTGAGGATGAGGGTGACGTATACGACAGTATTGAGGATATTTGGCCCGATTATCCTTCAAAGGAAGACTTTCTTTTTAACGAAGACGAATATTAGCAATATATAAGAGAGGTCGCTCCAATAGGAACGGCCTCTTTTTTACAATAAAAAGAGAACAATCACGTTATTAAAACGTGAATAAACGCAATCTGATAGTATTTGCCATCCTGCTTCTCACTTCAATATCTGCGAGAAGTCAGTATGATGCTTCGTTCAGTCATTACTGGGCGATGGAACCTTCATTCAACCCTGCTGCTGTGGGAAAGGAGGCAAAACTAAATATAAATATTGCTTATGCAATGGATTTGGCTGGATTTCAGAATAATCCACGCACCATGTATTTATCTGCTGATATGCCTTTCTTCTTCTTAAATAACTATCACGGGGTGGGAGTCGCTATTATGAATGATAAAATAGGTCTCTTTACTCATCAGAAGTTTGCATTACAGTATGCGTACAAGCAAAGGCTTTTTGGAGGTTTGTTGAGCATTGGTGCTCAAGTGGGAATGCTGAGTGAGAACTTTGACGGGTCGAAACTAGATCTGGGAGAATCTTCCGACCCGGCTTTTTCTACGTCATCAGTCACCGGTTCGGGATTTGATATTAGCACGGGATTATATTATATTCATAAGCTCTGGTATTTAGGACTTTCGGCACAACATATTAACGCACCGCTGATTAACTTAGGTGAAAAGAATGAACTCCAAATTGATAGAACGTATTATTTTACAGGCGGATACAATATAAAATTGAGAAATCCGTTTGTAACAATACATCCCTCTCTGCTTTTACGCACAGATGGAGTGGGATATAGGGCCGACATATCAGGTCGACTTGTGTATACTAATGACGAGAAAGTGATGTACGGTGGTCTGGCATATAGTCCGACAAACTCAATAACCGTGCTGATTGGTGGTAATTTCCATGGCGTCAGTTTAGGTTACAGTTACGAAATCTACACCTCTGCAATAAGTGCCGGAAATGGAAGCCATGAGCTTTTTATAGGCTATCAGACAGATATCAATCTGCAAAAGAAAGGCAAAAATAAACATAAAAGTGTGAGAATACTATAATATATGAAGATGAGAAAAAGTATCATAGTTATTTGCGTCATAACATTGATGATGTTGACCAGTTGCTTCGGCGGCAAGTCATTAACAGCATCGGTTGGTGGCGAGGTAACAGGAGTTGGCGGTTCTGCATTCACGGAGCCGACACCTTATGGCATGATTGCTGTGAAAAGAGGTTCGCTGAATATGGGTCTTAACGAGAAAGATAGTCTCTGGGGAAAGGAAACTCCAGTGAAGGAAATATCTGTAGACGGATTTTGGATGGATGAGACTGAAGTGACAAACTCCAAATATAGGCAATTCGTCAATTGGATACGTGATTCTATCATACGTGAACGGCTGGCTGATCCTGCTTATGGTGGTGATGAGACTTATAAAATAGAGGAGGATAAACAAGGAAACCCTGTTAAACCTCATCTTAACTGGAATAAGCCGTTGCCCCGTAAACCAAGTGAGGACCAGCAGCGTGCTATCGAGAGTGTGTATGTCACCAATCCTGTTACCGCTGAGAAAATGCTTGATGCCGCTCAGATGAACTACCGTTATGAAATATACGATTATACCGAAGCGGCTCTGCGCAAGTACCGTCTGAAACCGGAGGAACGTAATCTTAATACTGATGTTACTGCCGATCCTAACGAGCAGGTGATGATATCAAAGGATACAGCATATATTGATGATGAAGGTAAAATTGTCCGTCAGACGATAAATCGACCGCTAAGCGGACCATGGGATTTCCTTAATACATATATCGTCAATGTATATCCAGATACCACTTGTTGGATTAACGATTTTCCTAATGCCAATAATGAGACCTACATGCGTCTTTATTTCTCGAGTCCTGTGTATAACGATTATCCTGTGGTCGGGGTGTCATGGGAACAGGCGAATGCGTTCTGCAACTGGCGCACTGAATATCTGCTTAAAGGTCTTGGTGCAGCTGCACGTTTCGTACAGCGTTATCGCCTCCCGACTGAGGCTGAATGGGAGTTCGCCGCTCGTGGAAAAGATGGTAATGAATTTCCTTGGGATAATAAGGCTACCGAATCGGAAAAGGGATGTTACTATGCTAACTTTAAACCGGATAAGGGCGATTATACTAAAGACGGAAACTTGATAACAAGTAAGGTTGGTATCTATGCTCCTAACACAAACGGTCTATATGACATGGCTGGAAATGCGGCCGAATGGACTAGTACCATCTATACCGAAGCTGGTGTTGAAGCTATGAACGATATAAACCCGCAACTAAAATATAATGCTGCGAATGAAGATCCCTACAAACTAAAGAAGAAAAGCGTAAGAGGTGGTTCTTGGAAAGACCCTGAATCGTACATACGTTCAGCATGGCGTACCTATGAATATCAGAATCAGCCCCGTTCGTATATAGGCTTCCGATGTGTAAGAAGTATGGCTAGTAATACAAGTAAAAAACAGAAAGGTAAACAAAAATGACAAAATATAGCAAATATAATTTAGTCTACCGTCTACAGAAGTGGATGGATAGTGTTCCCGGACAGACTTTCCTTAACTATGCATATAGCTGGGGTGCTTCAATTGTAATTCTAGGTACTTTGTTTAAGTTGACTCACTTGCCGGCAGCCAATATCATGCTATTTATAGGTATGGGTACTGAGGTGCTGGTGTTTTTTATCTCTGCATTCGACCGTCCATTCGACAAAACCGAGGTAGGTAAAGAACTGCCGACACATACTTATCAGGACGGTGAACAATCAGATGACGAAGAGAATAAAGCAGAGACGATAGCGGTTGGACAGTCTGTAGACGGACAGTTTGCCAGTGGCAGCCAATATATAGGTGGTGGTCAGTCTATCATACTCGGCGGACAAGGTGGATCGCGGCCTTTTTCTGAAGGTGCTGATATGAATGCTCAGGGTGGTACTGTTGTCATCGGTTCCGGAAGAATTCCTGCAATTGGTGAAGGACAGAAAACTATGGAAGAGATAGCAGAAGGTCAGGAATCGACATCTTCTTCACCTGTTTCAACAGAGCAACTCGCTGCCGCTATCAATCAGACTGCATGGGTGCAACAACAACAACAGGTTTCTCCGGAGATGGAAGAGGCAACCAACAATTATGTGGATGAACTCAAAAGACTTACTGAGATGCTGTCTAAGGTTAGTGAACAGAGCGAGCGTCTGACGCGTGATTCCGAAGAAATGGAAAATCTGAACCGCACACTTACCAGTATCTGTAAAATCTACGAGATGCAGCTCAAGGGTGCTAGCGCTCAGGTGGGTACTATCGACCAGATTAATGAGCAGTCGCGTAAGATGGCAAATCAGATAGAACAACTAAACAAGATATACGCCCGTATGATTGAGGCAATGACGGTAAACATGAAAGTCGCCGCACCAACAGCCAATCTCGACAATAACGATTAACGAAAAAGTAAATGGCAATAAAGAAAAGACCTGTATCGCCTCGCCAAAAGATGATCAACTTGATGTATGTCGTCTTGATGGCAATGCTTGCGCTGAATGTGTCGACTGAGGTGCTCAACGGATTCTCTATCGTCGAGGAGAGTCTTAATCGTACTACGGCCAATTCATCGAAGGAGAATCAGGCTTTATATAGCGACTTTGAAGCTCAGATGAAGTCGAACCCTGAAAAGGTAAAAGCGTGGTTTGACAAAGCTAGGGAGGTGAGACGCATGAGTGACTCTCTCTATAATTTTGCTGACGAACTGAAGATAGCTATCGTAAAAGAAGCGGATGGAAAGAAAGGCGATGTACACAATATTGTTAGCAAGGAGGACTTGGAGGCTTCTACTCAGGTTATGCTCGCTCCTGGACGAGGACGAGGTAAACAACTGCTTAATTCTATCAATTCGTTCCGTGAGCGAATCCTGATGATGATTACCGACGAAGGCCAGAAGGCTATTATACGTGGTAACCTTTCTACTCAGATACCGAAAAAGGCTCATGCTTTAGGTAAAAACTGGCAGGAGTATATGTTTGAAAATATGCCTGTGGCTGCTGCTGTGACACTACTTTCAAAACTGCAGAGTGACGTTCGTTATGCTGAAGGAGAGGTTTTGCATACGTTGGTGTCAAACATTGATATGAAGGATATCCGCGTTAATCAGCTTAGTGCATTTGTGATACCGAATTCTCAGACGATCGTTCGTGGTGATCAGTTCTCTGCCCGTATCGTAATGGCAGCTGTAGATACTACCCGACAACCTGATATATATATAGGTAATAGAAAAATGAATCTGAAAAACGGACTCTATTCAATGACTTGTGGACGAACAGGTGACTTTACTCTCGCCGGTTATCTGGAGATGGTGAATGGAAGCGGTGATAGAATTCGTCGTGACTTCAGCCAGAAGTATACTGTTGTAGATCCGTCAGCGACAGTGTCGGCCGACCTTATGAATATGCTTTATGCCGGGTATAGTAACCCGATAAGTGTTAGTGTACCCGGTGTTCCTCTTAATAAAGTGTCAGCATCAATGAGCGGCGGAATTCTACAACCTGTTGGACCCGGTAAATATATTGCACGTCCGTCGGCCATAGGCCATGATGTAACCATCACCGTATCTTCAAATAATACAGGTCATCCTCAGCAGATGGGACAGTTTGTCTTTCATGTGCGTAAGTTGCCAGATCCGACGGCATTCATCGAGTTTAATGATGAGAAAGGGGTTCCTTCACGTTACCGTGGTGGTGCAATAAGCAAGGCTACGCTTATGACAACTGGCGGCGTCGGTGCTGCCATTGATGATGGCCTCCTGGATATTGGATTTAAGGTATTAGGGTTTGAAACCGTATTCTTCGACAATATGGGTAATGCTGTACCGCAGATATCCAATGGTGATTCATTCTCACCGAAACAGAAAGATATTTTCAGAAAACTGTCACGTGGAAAACGGTTCTATATCTCACGTGTGAGAGCTATCGGACCAGACGGAATAGAACGTAAGTTGCCTTCGTCAATGGAGGTTATTGTGAATTAAAAATAGAAAGATATAATGAAACGCTTATTATTCGTTTTACTCATTGCGTGCTTCGCAGGCTCTATCTTTGCACAACCTGCAGCAAGGAGAAAAGCAGCACAAGAAGCCAAGAAGAAAACAACAGTGCAGTTGTCAGAACGCGCTAGGTTGCAGTTTCCAACGACGGCTCCCATGCCTGAAGATGTGGTATGGCGTCGTGATATATATCGTACACTCGATCTTACCCAAAACGCAAATGCTGGATTGTACTATCCGGTGGAACCTATAGGCAAAGATATGAATCTTTTTACTTATATATTTAAGCTGGTGCTCACTGGCAATCTGACAGCTTATGAGTATCGCCTTGACGGTAATGAGTCATTTACTGATTCTGACAAGATAAAGATGAAGGATATGCTCAATAGTTACCACATCTTTTTTGAGGAAAAAGATGGTAAGATACGAGTTGACAATAGCGACATTCCTTCATCTGAGGTGTTGAGTTATTATATAAAGGAATGTTCCTACTATGATCAAGGCAGTTCTACCTTTCATACGAAGGTTATTGCTCTATGTCCGGTGATGTACCGAACTGATGATTTTGGCGGTGAAGCTACTAAGTATCCTCTGTTCTGGATAAAGTATAATGATCTTGCCCCGTTCCTCAGCAAACAGACAGTTATGACAAGCAATCTGAATAATGCTGCAACGATGAGTACAGAAGACTACTTCACGATGAACATGTACAAAGGTAAAATATATAAAACTACCAATATGTTAGGAAAGACTTTAGCACAGTATTGTTCTAACGATAGTGCTATGTCTGCAGAACAGAAACGTATTGAAGGTGAACTTGTGGAGTTTGAAAAACATGTGTGGGGTGATCGGGCGAAGAGAGATTCTCTTGACAGCATAGCAAAGACTCAGAATATCAGTGGCAGTAAGAATGTTAAAAAGATCAAGACGAGCCGTCACTCATCGAGTGATGAAACAGAAGTTAAGCCCAAGAAGGTGAAATCGTCTTCGTCTTCCTCATCAGCTCCGGCACGTGTTTCTGTACGCCGTCAACGTCATTAATTTAATATAAACCAATATGAAAAAATTATTTAGCGCAATTTTATTTGTCGCTGCACTGTGTGCAGCAAATCCTGCGAACTCACAAATTAAATTTGGTCTCAAGGGTGGTTTGAATGTTACCAACATGTCATTCTCATCGAGTGTTATTGACAATTCAAACCGTGCAGGTTTTTTTATTGGCCCCTCAATGAAGTTCGTTATTCCAATAGTTGGTCTTGGTGTCGATGCTTCAGCATTGTACGACCAGCGTGACTCAAAGTTAGATAGTAAAACGGTAACACAAAAGAATATTAACATTCCTATCAACCTGCGATATAACATTGGCCTTGGTGATTTACTCGGTATATACTTTGCAGCAGGTCCTCAATTTGGTTTCAGTCTTGGGGATAAAAACTTTGATATTAAGAATCTGACAAGTGCACAAGCTACAGCAGCACAGTATAAATTGAAAGATTCACAGTTTAGTATCAATGTTGGTACCGGTGTTACTCTTTTGGGACATCTTGAAATCGGTGCTGCATATAACATCGCATGTGGAAAAACTGGAGATGTAAGTTATCTGGATGCAGCAGGTAAGGTGGTAAGTGGTTTGCCTAGTGCAACTACTCGTACTAATGCATGGCAGGTTTCTGCAGCCTATTATTTCTAAAAAGGATTAAAAAAACAAATAAAAGGCAGTTGTTCTTGATATGGATGGCTGCCTTTTTTGTACCTTCGCGTTTGTATGAAGTATGTTGATGTTATACTACCATTACCGTTAGATGGATTTTTCACTTATGCCTTGCCTTCCTCTTTGGAAGATAGCGTGAGAGAAGGTGAGCGAGTGGTTGTTCCTTTAGGTAAAAAAAAATCATATACAGCTATCGTTGCTCGAATTCATAACATTGCCCCGCAAGGGTATGAGGTGAAGCTGATTACGCAGGTGCTTGATCCTTCCCCCATACTGTTGCCGAATCAGTACAAACTTTGGCGATGGATATCTGATTATTACTTATGTCCTATCGGTGATGTATATAAGGCCGCGTTACCAACAGGAATGAAGTCTGAAGATGGTTATAAACCGAAGATGGAGACTTACATACGTTTATGTGCCAATATGCAGAACGAAAGGATGCTTCACTTTGTGCTTGACCAGTTGTCCAGAGCTTCAAAACAGCAGTTGTTGTTAATCAAGTACCTCGAACTCTCACATTGGGACACCGTCGAAGGTTCCGTGTGTAGGGAGGCTCCGGTAGAGATTACATGTGAGGAACTAATGAATGCCGCTCATTCCACTTCTCAGACGATAAAGGGACTGATCGATAAAAAGATTCTTGAGAAATATGAACTCGAGGTGGGACGATTGAATAATGGGGGCGAACCCGATCTAAATAATGTTCATCCTCTCAATGAGGCCCAGCAGGATGCGTACAACTCTATATTGATGAGTTTTATAAAAAAAAATGTATGTCTCCTTCATGGGGTCACTTCAAGTGGAAAGACAGAAATTTATATACATCTTATAGAACAAGAACTGAAAAAGCACAAACAAGTACTTTACCTATTGCCCGAGATTGCGCTGACGGTTCAGATCATGCAGCGTCTTCAGAATGTCTTTGGCAACAAACTTGGTATCTATCACTCAAAGTATTCCGATGCAGAACGTGTGGAGATATGGAAGAAGATGCTCTCAGACAACCCTTATGATATCATTTTGGGGGTCCGTTCGTCAGTGTTCCTCCCTTTTCAGAATCTTGGACTTGTCATCATCGATGAAGAACATGAGACTTCGTACAAGCAGCAGGATCCCGCTCCACGTTATCACGCCCGAAGCGCTGCTATCGTTTTGGCCCAGATGTATGGTGCCAAAACTTTACTCGGAACGGCGACTCCGTCGATGGAGAGTTATTGTAATGCCAAAACCGGTAAGTATGGACTGGTAAGGCTGATGCAGAGATATAAAGATATCGAACTTCCCGAGATACAAGTGATTGATATTAAAGATCTGAAACGTCGAAAGATGATGAACGGTCCTTTCTCTCCTCTTCTTTTAAGTAAAATATGCGAAGCACTTGCAAAGGGTGAGCAAGTTATTCTCTTCCAAAACAGACGCGGTTTTGCCCCGATGATAGAATGTAACGTATGCGGATGGGTGCCTCATTGTGCCAATTGTGATGTGAGTCTAACACTGCATAAAGGTATGAATCAGTTGACATGTCATTATTGCGGATATACATACCGCGTTCCAGAGGTATGCCCTAACTGTGGTAGTAAGAATCTGAAGGGCAGAGGATATGGAACAGAGAAGATTGAGGATCTTATCATGGAGATATTCCCCGAAGCGCATGTTGCCCGCATGGATCTTGACACGACACGAACACGTAATGCATACGAACGTATCATCGCTGATTTCTCTGCAGAGAGGACAAATTTGCTTATCGGCACACAGATGATAAGCAAGGGGCTTGACTTTGATAAGGTGAGTGTCGTAGGAATTCTTAATGCTGATAATATGTTGAATTATCCAGACTTCCGTGCTTACGAACATGCTTTCATGATGATGGCACAGGTTAGTGGGCGTGCTGGCCGTAAAGGTAAACGCGGATTAGTGCTACTTCAGACAAGCAGTCCCGATCTGCCTGTTATCGGTCAAGTGGTAAGAAATGATTACAGTGCCTTTTTTTCTGATTTGTCGGTTGAAAGGAAAGCGTTTCGCTATCCGCCATTTTATCATCTTGTGTATGTTTTTCTAAAACACCGAAATGAGAGTGTTGTCGATACCGCAAGTATTGAATTCTCCAGTCGGCTACGTCTGATATTCTCCGATAGGGTACTCGGCCCCGACAAACCGCCTGTAGCAAAGGTTCAGAGTCTTTTTATTCGAAAGATTGTTCTCAAAATGGAGAATAATATCTCAATGAAGAGAATGCGTGAGCACCTCTGTGAAGCACAGATACAACTACTAGAAGATAGCCGTTACAGCTCTCTTCAGGTATATTATGATGTAGACCCACTTTAATATCCATATCTATTATTCCAGTTTTGGGGGTTCCAGTTCCGGGTAGCTGATACGTGTGTGGTATATTGTTTTCAGTTTCTCGATAAATACCATTTTTGCTGCTGCTATATCTCGGAAAGTTATAGGGCATTCTTGGAAGAAACCTTCAGCGATTTGTCCGTCAATAAGTCTGTTAACCACCTCGCTGATATTCTTTTCCGTATATTCATTTATCGATCGTGATGCAGCCTCCACGGTATCGGCCATCATCAGAATCGCCTGCTCACGGGTAAAAGGATTAGGCCCTGGATAGGTGAACAAGCTTTCGTCAATAGCTTCGTCAGGATGCTCGTTCTTATATGATACATAGAAAAATTTTGTCTTTCCTGTACCGTGATGAGTACTGATAAAATCCTTGATAATGCTTGGAAGATTGTTTTTCTCAGCCAGTCTTAGGCCTATTGTCACATGACTGATCACCTTTTGGGCACTGTCTGTGAGCGACATCATCAGATGAGGATTTACTCCTGTCTGGTTTTCTGTGAAATATATAGGATCCTGCATCTTGCCAATATCATGATATAAAGCTCCTGTCCTGACTAGTTGACTCTTTGCCCCAATCTTGTTTGCTACTTCGGCGGCCAGATTACCCACTTGTATGGAATGCTGGAATGTTCCGGGAGCCACCTCGCTCATTTTTCTTAGCAGTTCGTTATTCGTGTTTGACAGTTCCACAAGCGTGACGTTGGATGTAAACCCGAAGGCTTTTTCTATCAAATACATCATCGGGTAAGCGAAGAGTAACAAAATACCATTGATGATAAAATAAATATACATACTGCGGTCAATTTTTGCAATATCGTTCTCACGCATCAACTCTATAGCAAAGTATATTATAATATATGCCAGTGCAATAAACAATGCAGCTTTGAGCAGTTGTGACCGCCGCGACAGTTCTCTGAGCGAATAGATAGCTACCATGCCTGCCACAATCTGCGCAATGATAAACTCATAAGGATAGCGTAATGCGCATGAGCAGATGAGCACCATGGTAACATGTGCCACAAAGGCTGTACGCGAATCCATAAATATCCGTATAAAAATAGGTAACATGGCAAATGGCAACATATAGACACTGAATATCTGATGGAAAATCATCAGCGAAGACAGTACTGGAAATATCGTGATGAGAGTATATAACATCAGAATATTGCGCGGTTTTTCAAAAGAATCTTTTCTGAACAGAATTAAATAGACGGTAAAGAGCATTACCAATAATGAGACGAAGATTATCTGCCCGATTAATGTGATGCGCAATTGTGACGAAGTACTGTTTCGTTTCATACTCTCTTTCTGGAATGAGTCGAGAACCCTAAATACATGCTCGTCTACGATCTCGCCGCGGTCAATGATTTTCTGTCCGCTAAGCACCACTCCACTTGCAAGAGGAACACTTGTAAGAAGGTCTTTACGACTTGTCTCACTTCGCCTCTTGTCGTATGTCATGTTAGCCTCTATGTAATTGTTGAGGTTGCATTTCTGCAACTGCTGCCTTTTCTGCATCAATGCCTCATTGAGAAAAAGCTGTTCGTATGCACCCATAGTCGAGAAGACGGATGTGATAGACATCCTCGTTGCCTGTTTCCCATTAATTATTCTGATATGTCTTGAACTGTCTCTGAATATTTCGGCATATTCCGAGGTATTGATGATACCTTGTTGATAAACTCTGTGCAGTGCTTCGGTAATGATGTTTACATACTCTATTGGTAAGTCTGAAATTCCATTTTTGAAATCGGATCGGAACTTGTTTATCTGTTTCGTTTCGATGTTTCTATCGTATAAATAATATGGCTCGTACTGTTTTATTAAACTATCTTTCTCATCGTTTATCCTCTTGTCTGACTTATAAACAGGAAAGTCGAACTTGGCCATCAGCGAACCATATTTCCATGGCTTGCCGAGATCGAACTGATAGCTGAACTTGTTCTCGCGAGGCATGAACCAAACAATGATTCCTACTGTCGCAATTATAAGTGCAAGACGAGTAAGAATGTTTCTCCATGAGATATCTCCACCTAATTTAAACATATTATTCTTCATTATTTTATGAGCTTATGCTTTTAATGTGCGAAAATACAAATAAAAAACGTCATAATAGAAAAAAAAGTAGTAATTTTGCACAATTATTAATAGCTATCACTTATTAATGGCCGAAAGTAAAGTACGTGTGCGCTTCGCACCAAGCCCGACAGGGGCACTTCATATCGGCGGTGTTCGTACCGCTTTGTATAATTATCTTTTTGCCCGTCAGCACGGGGGCGATTTAGTTTTCAGAATAGAAGATACTGATACTCATCGTTTTGTGCCAGGTGCAGAGGAGTATATCCTAGATTCCTTCAAATGGCTCGGTATAAAATTTAATGAAGGAGTGTCGTTTGGAGGGGAACATGGACCTTATCGCCAGAGCGAACGCCGCGATATCTACAAGAAATATGTCAAGCAGTTACTTGATATGGATAAGGCGTATATAGCATTTGATACCCCTGGTGAGCTTGAATCTAAGCGTAATGAAATCCAGAATTTCCAATATGACGCATCCACTCGTCAGCAGATGCGCAACTCATTAACAATGATGAAGGAGGATGTGGACAGTCTTATTGCCAATGGCGAACAGTATGTCGTTAGGTTTAAAATTGAACCAGGTGAGGCTGTGCATGTCAACGACCTTATACGCGGTGATGTCCGTATCATGTCAGATATCATTGACGATAAAGTGCTATATAAGAGTGCCGACGAACTGCCTACTTATCATCTTGCAAATATCGTTGATGATCATCTTATGGAGATTACCCATGTGATTCGTGGTGAGGAATGGTTGCCTAGTGCTCCTCTTCATGTTCTCCTTTACCGCGCATTCGGATGGCAGGACGCAATGCCACAGTTTGCACACCTGCCTTTGTTACTCAAACCTGACGGAAAAGGAAAACTAAGCAAGCGTGACGGTGATCGTCTCGGCTTCCCCGTATTTCCGCTTGAATGGCATGATCCTAAGACTGGTGAGGTGTCAAAAGGTTACCGTGAGGATGGATATTTCCCTGAGGCAGTTATTAATTTCCTTGCTCTGCTCGGGTGGAATCCTGGCACAGAACAGGAGATGATGAGCTTGGATGAGCTGGTCGAGCTGTTTGATATAACAAAATGCAGCAAGGCTGGTGCCAAGTTCGATTATGTCAAGGGCACATGGTTCAATCATGAATATATGTTGCAGAAGAGTGATGAGGAGGTAGCTGCCATATTTGCTCCTATCGTTAAAGATCATGGCATTGATGAGTCTGGGGAGCGTATCACCAAGGTGGTGAGTATGATGAAAAGCCGTGTTAATTTCGTCAAGGAATTATGGCCTTTATGCTCATTCTTCTTTGAGGCGCCTACAGAATATGATGAGAAGACCGTGCGCAAGCGCTGGAAAGAAAACTCTGCTCAGGTAATGACCGAACTGGCTGCTGTTCTCGTAGGTATAGATGATTTCTCTATAGAGGGTCAGGAGACGATAGTGGAAAAATGGATCGAGGAGAAAGACTATAAACTAGGTGATGTTATGAATGCATTCAGACTGACGCTTGTCGGTGAAGGCAAGGGGCCTGGAATGTTCGACATATCTGCTTTCCTTGGTAAGGAAGAAACACTTAAGCGTCTTCGTAGAGCAGTTGAAGTCTTGAAATAATAATAAGCAAACCAGAACAACCTGTGTACAATCTTATAATATATATCTATTTGTTGGGTGTTGAAGTTGTGAGCCTGTTTAGTAAGAAAGTTCATAACATGTGGCACGGTGAGCGTGAGGCTTTCAATGTGTTAAAGAAAAAGGTAGACCCCAATGCTCGTTATGCTTGGTTTCATGCAGCATCGTTGGGTGAGTTCGAGCAGGGCCGCCCGCTTATGGAAAGCCTTCGAAAAAATCATCCTGAATATAAGATATTGCTTACATTCTTCTCACCCTCAGGATATGAGGTCCGTAAGGATTATCAAGGTGCAGACATCATCTGTTATCTGCCGCTTGATACGCCTATTAATGCGAGACGTTTCTTGCGGTTGGTACGTCCGGAGGTCGCTTTCTTTATCAAATATGAATTTTGGTGGAATTATCTTCATATACTCAAACACCGTCATGTGCCTGTATATAGTGTAAGTAGCATATTCCGTCATGAACAGGTATTTTTCCGCTGGTATGGTTATCAGTACCGTTACGTGCTCAGATGTTTCACACATTTCTTTGTTCAGAACGAAACAAGTCGTGACTTACTTGCCAAGTTGGGAATTACCAACGTAACGATAACAGGTGATACACGATTTGACCGTGTACTTCAGATTAAGAAACAGTCAAAGCAATTACCGATCATTGATGCTTTCAAAAAAGATTATAAGGTATTTGTAGCAGGTAGCAGTTGGTCGCCTGATGAGGATCTATTTATCAGGTATTTCAATGAGCATAAGAACTGGCGTCTTATTATAGCACCGCATGTCATAGGTGAGGATCATCTAAAGGAGATTCTTTCAAAAACAGACCGTAAGACCGTGCGTTATACTGAGGCAACTGTGGATAATGTGAAAGATGCGGAATGTCTGATAATCGACTGTTTCGGACTTCTCTCAAGTATTTACCATTTTGGTGAAGTTGCTTATGTCGGAGGAGGTTTCGGTGTGGGTATTCATAATGTTCTCGAAGCTGCCGTTTGGAATATACCGGTTTTGTTCGGCCCTAATAACGATCGTTTTCAGGAGGCTCAAGGTCTACTGAGAAGTAATGGAGGTTTTGAAATCACTGATTATGATAGTTTTGAGCTTATCATGAATAGGTTGATGACTGATGCCCCGTTCTTACAGGAATCGGGGAATAAGGCGGGTGACTTTGTCAAGAGCATGACTGGTGCTACAGACATTGTATTGTCACATGTTCAGTTGTAATTCTTTATTTTCTGTTTGTCTGTCATCCTTTCTTCATTTCATTGTCGTCTTATTATCATTTCTGTGTAATGTCTTTGTAATAAGGCATGTATACCTTTGCAGTGTCAAAATTTGACAATCAGTGGTCATATTGGTCATTGATGTTTAATTTATATTGCAGAATATGGAACAGGTCTTATCGTCGAATGATTTCTTTACACCAAGTGAGGAATCGTCAGGTAAAAGCATTTTTGATGAAGCGGGTGTCCGTAATCCTAGAGTCTATTTCCGTCTGGCACGCAGAGTGATCCGGAAACAGTTTGGACGTATTCAGCTGTTGCGCCGAGCGTTGTTGGCAATGTCACTCATGATGTTGTTGGCTTGCAGTGCAACGATGACCACCGTTAAGTCGGCACAGTCTGTTAAAACATCTGTGACAGATGATGCTGATCGTTTTGATTTGTCAGCAGAAGATTATTGAGATCCATGCTTGAGAATCGGGCAGTCAATGTCCGCATTAGTCATTATTCATTTCATCCTGTTGTCTTATCGCAGACTACAGGATAGTTTTTTATATGAATAGGTCGGCTTTCGTTTCTTTTTACTAAATTTGTACCCTGTAAAATAATAACTATGATGAATTCTAAGGAACAAGAAAATAAGGACGACCGCAAGTGGACCATTCTCAGTAGTGAATATCTAATACGCCGTCCCTGGCTTACAGCTCGTCGCGACCATGTTAAGTTGCCTACAGGTGCTGAGCTCCCTGAGTATTATGTTTTAGAATATCCTGACTGGATCAATGTAATAGCAATCACTGAGGATGAGCAGTTTGTACTTGTCCGCCAGTACCGTCATGCACTGGGACGAACATGTTATGAGTTGTGTGCCGGTGTCTGTGAAAAGGATGAGGAACCCATCGAATCGGCTAAACGTGAGTTGCTTGAAGAAACTGGTTTCGGCGGTGGAGACTGGCAGGAGTTGATGGCGACATCTGCAAATGCAAGCACGATGACAAACCTCACTCATAGTTTCTTAGCCACAGGGGTGAAGAAGATAAGCGAACAACATCTTGATGACGGTGAGGATTTGTCTGTACACATTTTATCGAAGAACGAAGTACGTGCAATGCTCGAACGTGGTGAATTTGTGCAATCACTCATGTTAGCTCCTTTGTGGAAATATTTTGCCAAAGAGTCATAGACAAATAGATGTTTTTTCATTACTGATTGTCTGTTCCTGAAAAAGTTATTCATTTCAAACACGATTTCCCCGTTTTTTTTATTGATGTAAAACCCTTACTTTTGTATTTTGGTGACTCAATGATATTTTTTTTTTGAGGATTTGTCCAAATCATATAATCAAGAAACTTAGTATGATAAAAAGTGTAACAGCAATGAGACGATGATGTAAAAAGAACTTTATTTCAATGTCTTGACTTAGTATTATTGTTTTATGACCTTTGCCAATAAATTTAAAACAATATATTATGTTAAGTCAGAATTCAATCGTCAGCCCATTGCTGGGCGTCTTCAATGATTCTTTTCCGCCGGTGATGGATGGGGTGTCGGTGGCAACAAAAAACTATGCCTACTGGTTGCAGAAAAAGACAGGTCATGCCTGCGTGATTACTCCACGATGCCCCGAATCCACGGATAACGAACCTTATCCGATATACCGCTATACCTCCTTCCCTATACCTTTCCGTAAACCCTATCGGTACGGTATACCTTATGTGGACAGAGGGTTTATTAATAAGATGTATCAGTTGTCTTTTAAATTGGTTCATGCCCACTGCCCTTTTTCATCAGGCACCGTTGCCATGAAGATTGCAAGGCGACAAGGCATACCTATCGTAGCCACTTTCCATTCAAAATACCGTTCCGATTTTGAGCGCGTCATACCTAATAAGTTTGTTGTTGACCTCATCATAAAAAATATAATGAAGTTTTATGAGATGGCCGATGAGGTGTGGATTCCACAGGCTGATGTGGAAGAGACAATACGTGAATACGGTTTCAAAGGACATGTGGAGGTGGTGGATAACGGCAGTGACCTGTATATTGACGAAACAAAGCAAGTACTTCGTCAGCAAGCCCGCAATGAATTAGGAATTCCGGAGGACGAGAACGTTTTTCTTTTCGTTGGTCAGCATATATGGGAAAAAAATACCGCACTTTTGATAAAAACACTTGATAGTCTCGGTGACTTCCCTTTTAAGATGTTCTTCATCGGTACTGGCTATGCGGAAAAAGAGATGAAGATGATGGTCAATAATAGACATCTGTCTGATAAAGTGACTTTTGTGGGACAGTTGGTCGACCGTCAGTTATTGACTCAGTATTACGCTGCTTCCGATTTATTCCTTTTCCCGTCCATGTATGACAATGCTCCATTGGTGGTGCGTGAGGCGGCAGCACTTCAGACCCCGTCGTTATTGTTGAAAGATTCCACCTCTTCAGGTATAATCCGTGACGGTTTTAACGGATTCCTTTCATACGACCAGCCCGAATATTTCGCGACCTCTATTAAGAATATTGTCCGCAGGAAGCAGCGTATGCAAGAAGTGGGGTATATCGCTTCGCGAACAATAGCACGTCCGTGGAATGATATCATCGACGAGGTTATTGACAGATATTCAAATATTATCAGTCGTAAGAATCTTCTAAGCAGAAAGTGTGTTTGACATCGTATTGAAACAAGATGTTACGGAATTGTCATCTTTTTGTATTTCCGCATTATCAATCGTGAAATATGCAAGTGTTACCTTTGCACAAAGTTTAATGCTAACAGCATAAATTATATTTCATGATGGATAAAAGAATTTTCAAATGCATTGTTTTAGTCACTTTATTGGTTCTAAGTGATGACGTTTCCGCTAATATTATAAAAGGTAGGATTGTGGATGCAAAGAGCAATGAGGAAATTATCGGTGCCACAATCACTATAGATAAGGTTGAATCCAACGGCACCGTCACAGGACTCAACGGATCGTTCTCCCTTAATATAAAGAGGTATCCGTGTACATTAATATGTTCTTATGTGGGATATACCCCCACCAGATACGTCATCAGTAATGACAAACAGGAACTTCTGATCAAGATACAACCGTCGGTGGGTACCGAATTGAATGAAATAACCGTCCTCGCTTCTAATCGTGGAAAATCGGAGACAGGTGCGCGTAAGATAGAGATGCAGTCGATGAATGTGGTGAATGTGATGAGTGCCAAGGCGATAGAACTTTCACCCGACCTAACTGTGGCGAATGTGATAAAACGTATGTCGGGAGTTACTGTCGAGAAAGACCAGAATGGTGACGGGCAGTATGCGTTGCTCAGGGGCATGGATAAAAGATATAACTATACACTTGTGAACGGTGTTAAGATACCGAGTCCCGATGCAAAAAACCGTTATGTGCCTCTGGATATATTTCCCTCGGAGATGCTTGACAGGCTGGAAGTGGTCAAGTCGCTCACTGCCAATCTCGAAGGTGACGGCATCGGCGGCGCCGTAAACCTTGTCATGAAGGACGCTCCTACAGCACGTCAGTTTACGTGTAATATTTCTACAGGATATAATGCATACTTCTTCGATCATAATTATCTCTCATTCAGTCCGTCCGGGATCAGCCAGAAGTCGCCTAATGAAAAGTATGGTGTCAGCTATCCTGTGAAAATGAAGGATTTTACAACCGATAATCTGCATCTCAGTACCGGTCATCCACTTCCGAATATCGCCGCAGGATTATCTTATGGAGACAGACTTTTTACAAACAAACTGGGAGTGATGGTAGCGGGAAACATACAGAATAGTTACCGTGGAAGTAATAGTAACCTTTACGGAGATGTGGGTTCTGATGGTATGCAGACTGTCACCAACCGTCAATATTCGGAGCAGCAGACACGCGTAGGACTACACGCGAAGATTGATTTTCTACCTGCTGTAAATCATAAGATAACATGGTATAGCGGATATATGAACTTGACCAATAAGCAGGTGCGTGATGCAGAGACGACAAACAGTGAGACATACCGTCTGCGCTGGAATAACCAGTATATCATGATATCCATGCTGAAAGGTGAACATCTGTTCTTTGATGACAGACTCAGCGTGAAATGGACTGCAGAAATGGCCAAAGCCAATAATAAAACGCCCGACAATACAATTATATATCTCACAACTTCCAATAACGGGACTCAGTGGGTGGCTCAAAATCAAGGGGCTACACGCCGATGGGAACACAACACCGACAAAGATAAAGCCGGTTATCTGGATTTGGAATATAAATTTGGAGCGCATAATCCTGCTGTGACGGTTTCTGCAGGAGGAATGTATCGTGATAAAAAGCGAAACAGCTTCTTCAATGAATATACTTTCAAACCTTACGACGAGTCGAAACCTGCTGAGACGCAGCGTGAACTGATACGCGGTACCGACTGGAATAACTTTGACGAGATAGCTTTTGAGGTTAAGGAGTACGGCGATCTCAGTAATCCTCTCAACTATGACGCCGCCGAAAAGATAGGGGCGGAGTACGGACAGTTGAAGTGTGAACATGGCCGATGGCATGTGATAGCCGGTCTGCGCGTGGAGCATACTACTCAGAGTTATCATCTGAAGTATGCAACGGCGAATGCACGTAACGATGGCAGTCAGAAATACACGGACTTCCTCCCCGATATGCATATAAAATATGTTCTGAACGATAAGACAAACCTGCGGTTCTCATATAATCAGGCAATCAACCGTCCTAGTTTCTTTGAGATCGTGCCTTATACCATCATTAACGAAGATTATACCGAGCATGGAAATCCCGATTTGAAACATACCGTGGCTGATAATTTCGATTTGAGATTCGAAAAGTGTCCGCATCCGTCCGAACAGATTATGGCCTGCGCATTTTTCAAAAGGATAAAGGATCCTATAGAATATGGTATGGTCAGCGGTTTCGGACAGGATACCTATTATATGCCGGGCAACTACGGCACGGCATACAACTACGGAATGGAGCTTGACTTTATGAAATATTTCAACCGGTTTGGTGTGAAAGCCAACTATACATACACCCATTCGCGCATCACAACACAAAAAATGATTGAGGTGAAGAATACAGATGCTTCATCTGAGACCACCTCGACGACAGAATATGTAGACCAGTCGCGCCCATTAGCGGGTCAGGCTGCAAATGTGGTTAATGTATCTCTACTCTATAAAGACTCAAAGAACGGCCTTGACGGTCAGCTGTCATTTGAATATACCGGGAAAAAAATATGCATTGTGTCCCGATTCTATGACAATGACAGTTGGCTGGCGGGTAACGTTCAATTGGATGCCTCTGTAGAGAAGAAATTTAAAAACGGAATATGTGTGTTTTTCAAAGGCTCCAACTTGTTGAGTTCACCCATCATCCAGTATATCAACAAAAACAGTCGTAATGAGTCAATCGCAAATGCCAAACGCCATAACGGAGGTCTGGTGGAACGAACCTTCAGTTATGGGCAGAACCTCATGGTAGGAGTGAAATATAAATTATAGAAACAAAGATGATTAAAGAAATGAAAACAAAAAATTATTTTTTGATGCTCATCATCATGGTGAGTGCAGTTGTTATGTCAAGTTGCAAGAGTGATAACGATGATGTCGCTCTAGCCGGTGTTACACTTTCAAAAACATCGCTCTCATTGTTGCCGGGAACTTCGGACACCCTGAAGTGTGTCTTCTATCCTGATAACACAACGAATAAAGAGGTGATATGGACATCGTCGGACGAGTCTGTGGCTACGGTCGATAATAATGGTATTGTCAAATCATTGAAGGTGGGTACGGCTGTAATGACGGTGACTTCAAAGAATGATAAAACCATCAAGGCTACCTGTACAGTAAGCGTGGCCAATCGCCAACTCTCCAATGTAAGTGGTGAGGTGTCGGGGACATGGACGAAAAACACCACAGTGTATGTTGTCGGTCATATCACCGTACCGGAAAATAAAACTCTCACGATAGAGGAGGGAGTGCAGGTGATATTCAGCGACAACGGAGTCGGAACGAGTCACACTCCGATAGAGTTTATGGTTAATGGCAACCTGTACAGCAACGGAACCAGCAGTAATCCTGTAAGATTCTCTGTATCTGATGATAAACGTACCGCAGACAATACATTTAAAGGCCTCTGGGGAGGAATCATTGCTTCAAAGACTTGTCAGGAGATGCTGATTAACAATACAATTATAGAATATACAGGTGGTGCGGTGTTGGCCGATTCTCCTTCGGCAGTAGCCGGATATTATACTGCTGGTGCCGATGCTGACCCACAGATTACCACACTTAACATCAATGGAAAATATGTTGTCACCAACTCAATACTCCGTAAGGGTAATTCTGATGGAATCTATATGATGGGCGGCAACGGTATCATCAGCCACAATCTGATTTATGCCAACGGCAGTACCGGCTGCGAAGCGATAAACGTCAAGTCGGGTTGCAAGGTGGATGCCTCGTTCAATGTTCTTTACAGTCCTAACACAAACGGTTTTAAACTGTCGAGTTCCGGTCAAGATGATGCTTCGGGAAGGACTCAGGCTTTAATACGTGCCTACAATAACACGATCATCAATGCCGGTTGGAGGCGCGATGGTGTCAAAGGCGGTTCGGTGTATGTGGAGAAGAATGCACTTGTGAGCGTATTCAATAATCTGATGGTGAACTGTAAGTTTAAGGCGCAGACCCCTAAGTGGGGAACAGCCTCCATCACCGACGGTTGTGCCACGGAATCAGTCATAGACTATAACTTCTACGCATCGGGTTCGCAGCAGAGCACACTCACTCAGGATGTGACTAACGGAACCACGACAGCCTATCTGGGTTACACGCTAATAAATAAGAGTGTATATCCTCTGTATGTGGATCTCCATAGCATTGTGAGTGCTTCTGCAGGTGATACGGCAAGCAATCCTCAGTTTGTCAACTTTCCATATAACACCAACCCTCTTACGAGTTACACTTACGATGACTCATGGGACTTCCATGTAAATAGCGGTTCACCTGTTCTCACCGGAGCATATAGCGGCAGCAACAGTAACATGCAGCCATATTTTGCATCAACGGGACTGACTTTGAACGGTAATACCTATAAGAGTGATACCTATAAGAACTTTTTTGGTGCTTACGGAACAAAATGAAAAGAATGAAGAAATATTTATTAATGTGCTTGTGCCTCATATATATGGGGGTACAGGCACAAACCATTGACTATACATGTTATAAAGATAAGTTCAACTTTTTCATCATTAATGACATGGGACGCAATGGTTTCTATCATCAGAAGGACGTTGCGTCCCTCATGGGGAGGATGGCTGGAAACATAAGTCCGGAGTTTGTCATGGCTCTTGGTGATATTCATCATTTCTATGGCGTGCAGAGTGTGAGCGATCCGCTGTGGATGACCAACTATGAATTGATCTACAATAGTCCCGACCTGATGATACCCTGGTACCCCATCCTTGGTAACCATGAGTATCGTGGCAACACGCAGGCTGTGCTCGACTATGCTAAGGTGAGCCGTCGCTGGATGATGCCGTCAAGGTATTACACAAAGGTGTTCTCTGTGGACGACAGCACAACAGCACGAGTGGTATGGATTGACACCACACCCCTCATAGACTCCTACAGAGCGGATAGTACAAAATATCCCGATGCCTATAAGCAGGATATGAATCGTGAGTTGGCCTGGATAGATTCCGTACTTACAGTAGCCAAGGAGACGTGGATAATCGTTGGTGGTCATCACCCTCTCTATGCTTACACGGATAAGTCGGAAAAGGAACGCACTGACATGCAAAACCGTCTTGGGGTGATACTGCGCCGTCATCATGTGGATGCCTACATCTGCGGACATATCCATAACTTCCAGCATATAAAGATGAAAGATGACAAAATTGATTATGTAGTGAATACTGCAGGCTCTCTTACCCGACCTGTACAACCAATTGTCGGAACGCAATTCTGTAGTTCTTCACCGGGTTTCATCGTCTGTTCCATGACTCATAAGATGTTGGAATTGAGAATGATAAATCTCTCTGGCAGCGTTATTCATACCATCAGCAAGAGTCAATAACAAAGGCCAAATGATATAAAGGTTGTGCCCATTCGAAAATAAAATTCAAAAAAATGACAAGAAAAATGCTCTATTTTAAAGAAAAAATGTAACTTCGCAGCCGGTTAATGTCACTAACATCTGTAAACGGTTTCTACAGATGGGTGGCATTGCTTATAAATAAGGGAATATGAAAGAATATAAATTAAAACTTCACAAGAACGTTACTGCTCCGTTTTTGGATAACGTAAGCCCTAGGCAGTATAGCTCATATAAAGAAGCTATGTCTTTTGACGGAGGTACCTTAACTATTGATTCAACAGCACTTAATATCAAAAGAAAAGATGGTTCTGTTTTTCAATCAGATTTATCTCATTGCGAATCAGATGCTATAACTGAAACATATACAGGTCATTTTGATAATGGAGAAACCTTTAGATTCCTTTTTGTAAGTGACAAAAATCCATCAGCTTTTTTTAGTCCAATGGTGGCCTTTGCTGGAATGTCTCAGAGCGCCTGGGCTGTCCATTTCAGTGTTGACGATAGGGTTGTAGCAGAAAAGCCCCAACCTGAATATTCTGGGATAGTTGGAGAAATTGTTAAAAATGCGCATCTATTGTTGCAACACGAAAGTGATACCACAATAACAAAATATAATCCTTATCTGGTGGAGGTGTCACATCTTTGTATAACAATAGAGACAAATTGAGTATGATACCAGGACGCGATGCTGGTGATGTAGGGATAGCATACTTACATATCTTAGACCTTACAGATGCATCTAATGCCCAGGTCTATCCCATTTATTCCACTTTGAGCTTCTATTTTATGCAGAAATGCTTGTTTTTAGGGAATGATATTCTTCCAAGCACAGAATATGTCAAGGTTTTAGAGAAAATGATTATCCTTATGAATATGGGCGCTCAGTCTTTTTATAGAACTGTAGCTAGAGCGTATGGCGAAATTCCTACCAATTATTTCGATGTTACAAACATATATGGATTACCTCTCTACGTCAAAAAAATATTATTATTAGAATTAAGTTATTTCTATGACTGTAATTCTGAATTTGAAAGAAATACAGCTTATAAATCTTTTGGCTTTGGTATATCTCCTGAATTTAGACAAAGATTTGGCTTCCTTAAAGGTTTAGAGAATAATGGCTATTTCGAGGAAATCTTGAATGGCCAGTATTTAATGAAAGGCGCTTATGATATAAGAAAGCAAGTCTTTGATTATGCCAATGAAAAAATATCTCGAGGAGATATAGTCTTTCAGTAATAAATATGAATATGCTTTCACCAAAGAACGATATGATTCAGGGAGCTATCGCAACGAACGATGCTTTCTTCATTCTTTCTGATTCCGCACTTGTTTACCAGAATGTTGTCGATACAACAGTTTCACGCCATGATTGGAATGTGGAGAAATATGGAAAGCTCTATCAGTTTGTTACGGACACTGTATATGTGATAGATTCGATAAAAGGTAATTTTACTCCGGTATATTTTGATGGAGCAAATTGTCCTGTCTATTCCGACAATGGCTATCTTTATATTGTGGACAAGGATTTGAATATCAAGGCAGAATATCCTAATAATCATATCGATACGCCATGTGTACGAATGAAAGATTATTTTTGTGTGAATAAAGGTGATGACTTCTGGCTTATTCAGAAGCTCGGCTTGCCAGTCATTCATTTCAATACCGGTGTGCGTCATAGTGAATTTGTTGGGAATAAGCTGGCATTGCTGACGAATAAAAACGATATATTTTTTTATTAGACCTTGATAAGGTCGTAAATTAGTTTGCTCAGCGAAACTGAGGAATAAAATGAATTAACGATATTAGAATATATGTATTTTTGAAATAACAACTTATATAAACACAACCCCAAACCACATGAAGAAAGTAATATTATTTTTAGTTTTAGCCTTGAACTTCGGCATAGATGCAAAGGCACAGAAAGACACGGTTGTTGTTATCGGCGAGAAGATGGACGGAACTGCAATGTCTGTTCCTGCCTTACATTTTGATAAATCTGTATTTACCTACAATTTCAGTGGAGATGAAAATTATCTCTGTGTAAGTTATAGGAATCTCTCAAAAGATGGAAAGTCTTGGAAAAATAATGGTAAGATAAGCTATATTAATTTTAAGGAACATCGGGAATTATGGAATAAATCTATCAATTATCGGAGCCAAAGTGCAATGTGTGTGAAATCCGGAGTACTTTTCAGCGGTGTTAATAATGTATTCTATACTGATAATGCAGAGATGGAACAGTGGAGAAATGGAGCTTCGTTACTTCAGATAAATGATTCTCTCAATCTTGTTTTTGGTTATGACTATATGTTTCCTAATAAACTTTGTGCATTTAGCTTGACTGACGGTACTGAACTATGGAAGACAAAAGTTAGTCATGACTATGGTTGGAGTGACCAGATAGGCCTCTCACCATCTCAGAAACTTGTTGTGGCAGATAATCTATATCGTATCAACTTATCAACAGGCGAGACTCTTCAATATCCTCTTAAAGTAGGAAAACCGGATGTCGGACGCATGCTCTTACAAGGGTTGGCTGCTGCAGCTGCAGCGGGCGTGGGTGCAGCAGTAACCGGTAGCCAATATTATTATACCCCGGTGACGATAAAGAACAATGTTATCAACGGAATGGTTTCCAATATATGGCTGAATGATTCTGTCTGTTACATTGCCGACCGTGAAAAGGTATCGTGTGTGGATACGCTCCTCCAGCCCAAATGGACTTGTGACATTCCTGATAACCTGGCTTCCCATTCAGAACTGCTTGTCAATGGTGACCGACTTTATATGCTCAACATGGGTTATGGACTAAAGGATGGTTATCGTCGAGTAAAACGCGGTACACCTTTTCTCGCTTCGTATGATCTTCATACGGGTAAACAGATCTATATGAATATGCTTTCTCCGAAGAAAGATATGATCGAAGGAGTTATTGCAACAAATGATGCTTTCTTCATGCTTTTTGACGATGGACTTGTTTACCAGAATGTTGTCGATACAACTGTTTCTCGCCATGATTGGAATGTAGAGAAATACGGGAAGCTCTATCAGTTTGTGACGGACACTGTCTATGTGATAGATTCGATTAAAGGTAATTTTACTCCGGTATATTTTGATGGAGCCAATTGTCCTGTCTATTCCGACAATGGCTGTCTTTATATTGTCGACAAGGATATGAATATTAAAGCAGAATATCCTGATAATCATATTTATACGCCATGTGTACGAATGAAAGATTATTTCTGTGTGAACAAAGATGATGACTTCTGGTTTATTCATAAGCTTGGTTTGCCGGTAACTCATTTCAATTCCGTTGTACTTCATGGGGAATTTGTTGGAAAAAAGTTGACATTGCTGACCGATAAAAACGATTTGCTTTTTATTGACCTTGATAAGGCTATAAATTAGCTTGTTCTTCTGTGATAGATGAGATAATAGAATTGTAAAAATGAATAAACTAGATTTCTCATAAATCATTACTAAAACATTTTCGTCATGAATAAGATACAAGAGTTAATAAAATTTGTGTTGAAAGGCAAAGGGGTAAACTTAAAATCTGAAGATATAGATGTTTATTACAATAGAGGCGTTAAGAAGTGTAGGCTTGGTCAGTATGAATCTGCGATAATTGATTTTGATATGGCGATTGGCTTAAATCCTCAATATGTAGAAGCTTATTCTAATAGAGGAAGGGCAAAATATGCGCTCGGTCAGTATAATTTGGCGATAGCTGATTTTGACAGAGTAATAGAATTAAATCCTCAAGATGCGGAAATTTATTATTATAGAGGAAATGCAAAATTCAAGCTAGGCTTAAACGAATCTGCTGAAAAGGATTATGCTAAAGCAAAAGAATTAGGATATACTGAACAATAACTTATAATTTCTTTTTTCGTTCAACCCTTCAGGCGAGTGTATTTGTTTGATTATCAGTACCCCCGGCTGAAGGATTGTTTCTGTGTTTACCTTATCGTTATCACTGAAATGCTCATGTAAATGTAGTGAAACGAATATAGATAAATGTTGAAATGTAATGAAAATAATTTAATCTATGATCGAGCTGTAATCGAAATTAATGCTATTATTTACCTTTAAATAAGTGATTTGTTTCTTTATGTTAGCTTGTAAATTATAACCATTATCATTTACAAGCTGCTGACTCTAGTCAGCAGATATGTTGACTATAATCAACAGTATTGCCGACTGGAGTCAACAGATATCTAAGCTATGCTTTTTCTCCCCGCTCTATGATCTTTCTGATAGCGGGAGATGACCTTTTGAGAGTTTTTAATTTTGGATTATTCCTGCTGCACAATCACTTTGAATCGTCAATAGATGTAGTTACCTTTGCACCCATGATGAATATAAACACGATACGTAAGATGCTACAACATATTAGATATGAGGTAGCTCTCGAAGATCAAAATACGCTGCTTCGGGAACAATTGAAGGCTACGGCCAAAAAGAAAGATGATGATATGGAATCGAAAACGAAGGCTTCGGCACAACGTTACCTTCTGCCCATCGCTTGGATGGAAGATTTTGTGAATCGTACCTACGAGTTTCGTCACAATATGGTGACAGACGTTAATGAGTGCCGACGTATCTCTGATGGCGGCACGGCAAAGTGGCAACCCGTGGATGACCGCGAGCTTCACTCTATCGAAATAGATATCCAGCACGCCGGTATCTTCTGTATGGACCGTGATGTAAAAAGGTTCGTAGAGTCAAAACAGGCGGCAGACTATCACCCCGTAACCACCTATCTGAATAAAGTAAAGGGCACTTGGGACGGTAAAGACCGGACTGACGACCTGCTGCGGTGCGTCAGCACGTCGGATTATTGTCTGCGGTTGGGTCGCGTCTGGCTCCGTGCCGTCGTGGCACAATGGCTCGGTCGTGATAAGAGTCACGCTAACAGTGTGATGCTGCTGCTCGTCTCGCTCAAACAGGGTATGCAGAAGAGTACCTTCTTGCGAAATCTTCTGCCTCCTGAACTTACTGACTATTATACGGATGATTTCTCGCTTAACTCAAAGGGTAATGCTCAACGCAAGATGGTAGAGTTTGCTGTTATAAATATGGATGAGTTTGATAAGGAGAATCCAAAGAAGATGCCGATGTTGAAGACGTTGATGCAGACCATGAAACCAAGTTTTATCGGGGCATATAAGAAGAACTTCAACCGTCTGCCTAGAATCGCCTCTTTTGTCGGTACAAGCAATACCCGTGAACTGCTTCACGACCGCAGCGGCAGTCGCCGTTTCCTGATTATCGAACCCGACGGGATGATTGATACTAAAAGTATAAACCATGATCAAATCTATGCACAGCTCGTTGACGAAGTGGAGAAAGGCATGCCCTGTTTCTTTGACAAGCAGATGGAACAGGAGATGCAGGAACACAATCAACCCTATTACGTAAAGTCGGCTCTTGAGAAAATGTTTGAATCGATGTTCAGAATGGCGGATGCCGACGAGGATATGGAGCCGATGATGGTCTCCCACATACATAACGTGCTCAGCAGGCGTAGCGCCGCTGTGATGAAAGGTGTCACCGTAGAGCAGTTGGGGAAGATGATATACCGCATGAAGATACCCAAGGTACATACCGAGAGTGGGAACGCTTATTGCGTAACGATGCGTTGAAATCTCTATCTAAATAACAACCCTTCAGCCGCAGCCGTTGTATGTCAGTGGGTTATGCGCGGCTGAAGGGTTGTTTCATTTTTGTGATTCCAGTTATAGGGTCTTTCCTACAGGAATATAAGCATAGCTGTTGCCCACTTTTACCCTGTTCAGCCGCGCGAACTCACCTGTAGACCACTCGTTCAGAATCTTTTCAGCCATGTATCTTGTCAGATTGAATCTCAGTTGAAAACCTCTTCTCGTGATATAATTATTCTCCTGAAAATATTCGTATAGCGTTTTCCTGATTGTAACTTCATCGGGAATCTCCAAATTATTCTCAAACAGAGGGTTTGCCCAACATTTCAGATGGGAATTTGTAACATCTTTTTCCCATGTCTTTTCCGGTTGGAAACCTATGGAGAAGAACATGACGTCGCTATCTTTGATGTTATTAGGGTTGGTCACATACTTTTTTTTCATCTTCACTTTGGGGTAAAAATATCCCAGACCATCCACGTGCACGCGGTTGTTGTCAAGAACAAGTCGCCTGACTGTCGCAGTAACTTCGCTCATCACTCCGATGGCATCGGACTGCTTGAATGATGCATTCGTCTCAACCATCTTGGCCACCATGTCGTATTCTATCGTCTTCTGAGGCTGTACAGCCCTGACATGATAATATGTTTTCCCGCTTTCATCTTTGAGCGGTGACTTGTTGATATTGTAAAATATACGTCTTAATTTTTCCATAATATGAATTGTTCATCAACTCTCTACGTTGTTATTCGGTATATGAGTTGATAGCATTTAGAATAAATTCGCAATCACTTTGGGTTAAAGTTTGATTGTCGGGGATACTAAGTTCCTGAGAATGTATTCTTTCTGTTATCGGTAATTGCATGGAGGAATATTCCTTGTAGCATTGCTGTTGATGAGGCGGGATAGGATAGTGGATAGCTGTCTCTATATCCATTTCTTTTAGGTAGTTCTGCAAATGTTGGCGGTCGCGTGTGAATATCGGGAAGATGTGATATACGTTGTTCTCTGCCGGCAGTCGGCCGGGCAGCGTTATCAGCGGGTTACTGATCTTGTCGTAATAATAATCGGCAATCTGCTGTCGGCGGGCGTTGTCTGAATCCAGATAATGCAATTTGACGTCCAGAATAGCCGCGTTCATCTCATCCATTCGGCTGTTGATACCTTTAGTATGAAACACATATTTCTGGGAAGAGCCATAGTTGGCCAGTTCTCTTAATGTTGATGAAAGTTCCTCGTCATCTGTCGTGACTGCTCCCGCGTCAGCCAAAGCACCTATATTCTTACCGGGATAGAAACTGTGTCCGGCGGCATCTCCAAGTGAACCTGTCCGGCGGTCGCCGAATCTGCATCCTTGAGCTTGCGCATTGTCTTCTATCAGTTTGAGGTGATGCGCAGTACAGATGTTATGTATCTTTTCGGTATATGCGCAACGGCCGTACAGATGTACTAGCAGTATGCCTCGTGTGAGACTGGTTATGTGTTCTTCGATCAGGCTGTCGTCTATCTCCAGCGTATTAAAGCGCGGTTCTACAAAAACAGGTTTGAGGCCATTATGCGTGATGGCCAGGATGGAGGCAATAAACGTATTTGCCGGAACGATAATCTCGTCACCAGGCTTCATGATGCCCATCTCTATGTAAGCCTTGAATATGAGAGAAAGGGCATCTAGCCCGTTGCCTGTGCATACGCAGTGACATGAGCCGATGTAACGCGCATAATCATTCTCAAACTGTTTCGTCTCCGCTCCCAGAAGGTACCATCCGGAATCGATGACACGGTTGACTGCCGACTTTATTTCCTCAAGATGACTGTCGGTAACAGCTTTCAGATCGAGGTATTTGATCATTTCTCCTCCGTTGTGTTGTCTTCGTCTGTGTACCACTTTGAGTACATCAGATAATGCTTTGCAATACCGATATTCAACTCTTGAGCGGTCTTAGTATCCACCTTCTTTATAAATTTTGCAGGTACGCCACCCCAGATCTCTCCCGGGCCTACAATCGTATTCTTAAGTACTAAAGCTCCGGCTGCTATGATTGCACCTTCACCAATCTCGCAGTCGTCAAGCAGCGTGCTTCCCATGCCGATAAGTGCCCCACTGTGAATCTTAGCTCCATGTACGGTAACATTATGCCCTATCGTGACATCGTCACCAATCTCTACCGCTGCTTTCTTATATAAGGTGTGCAGACACGAACCATCCTGAATGTTGACACGGTCGCCGATATGTATGTAATTGACATCACCGCGGATGACTGCATTGAACCATACAGAGCAGTCGTCGCCCATTGTAACCTCGCCCACGATTGTGGCGTTTTCGCTGAAGTAACAGCGTTTGCCGAATTTAGGAGTTAGTCCCCTAACGGTCTTAATTAATGCCATTTTTCTTATTATGATGTTATTTTAGGTGCAAACTTACATAAAAATCTCGAGTTTTGAGGTATATAATGAATAAAACCATCAAAAAGTTTTTGTATTTCAAAAATAATGTATACCTTCGCAACCGCTTTCCTAAAGGAAGTGCTCGGGTGGTTACCAGAGTGGCCAAATGGGGCAGACTGTAAATCTGCTGGCTTTCGCCTTCGGTGGTTCGAATCCATCACCACCCACACAAAAAAGAGGTTATGTCAACGACATAACCTCTTTTTGTGCTTATATATAATCGTAATTATTTAACTACCTTACCGTTGAAGTCATAATACACCTTTGTGAAGTTGTATGCTGCGGAGCCTCCTGCTTCCTGATGTATGCCAATCTTTTCATCTTCAATCCATATTTGACTTCCGATTGACTCAAAGAGAAGGTTGAATGTTCCTTTGGATATATTATATTTGACGGCAATCAGTCCGCGACCCATGTGGTTACCGTTAGTGCCAGCAATAATTATCTCCTTATTGTCATTAATCGCCTTGAAGCCTTTGATACAGTGAATACTGATCTCCTCTTTCTTCTGTGAGTAGACTCCACCACGAAGTTCAAAATTTTCATTTTCTCCGCTCTTCAGGTTGTATGTATAAAGAATAGGATAGTAGTCAGTCTCGTTGTCTATCTTGCTGCTTTCCTGATCAAGTACTGCATAAACAACCTTGCCGCCTTTGGGATCGGCATAAGTACACATCTCCTTGCCATTGCCCGGCATGGAATCGGATACGAATATTTTACCCTTATCGAGGAATGCTTTTGTACGGCTGTCCACCTTGTTGCAACTGCTTAATGTAAACAATGCTGTAGAGATCACAGCGGCTGACAATAGTTTATTAATGTAATTCATTTTCATAATATCAAAGTTAGTTATATGATTTCATCTTGCAAACTTACAATTATTATCTCAGAAATCAAATAAAAGGGGCTTTATTTTTATTAAAAAAATAAAGCCTCGGAAACAGAAGTCCAAGGCTTTATATTATAAGGTAAAAATAGAATTAGAGGTTTGGATTAACTTTGCTCCACTCAGAAATTGCAGGAACGATGTTAAGAGTAACAAGTTCGTCACGCATTTTGCATAGGTGCTCGTAGCTTGCGTCAAGCTTAGCATTCTCTTCTGCTGTACCTTGTGGAACCTCGAATGAAGCACCGTTCTTGTCAAGAGTGGTCTCCATTGCCATCATGATGTTGTTGTACTTTTCTGTCTTAACATAAGTACCTACAGGGAAACGGAATGTTTCGCCACCCATCACTGAACGGATCATCTCAACAGAGAGGTAAGCCGGGCTTTGGAAGGAAGAACGTCCGCGAAGTTCGATGATTTTTGCACCGCCCTTTGTTACATCAACTTTCATTGCCTCCCACTCTTCAGCTGGGAACTCAGGTGTGCCGACGATTTCTGTCAATGGCTTGCCATCAATGGTAACCTTTGAACCGTATACTGCCATCTGCTCTCCGTGGCCACCGTAAGTAGCACATCCTTTAACTTCACTCTGCATAATGCCGAATTTCTTAGCCAAAGCACTCTGCAAACGTGTAGAGTCAAGAGCTGCAAGTGTTGTAACCTGTGAAGGTTTCAAACCTGAGTAAAGAAGAGTAACAAGACCTGTCAAGTCTGCAGGGTTGAAGATGATAACAACATGTTTTACATCAGGGCAATACTGTTTGATGTTTTTGCCAAGACCTTCTGCAATTTCGCAGTTGCCTTTGAGCAAATCTTCACGGGTCATGCCTGCCTTACGTGGTGCACCACCTGAAGAAATGATGTATTTAGCGTTTGTAAAAGCCTCTTTTGCATCGGTAGTAGCCGTGATCTTTACATCACCGAAACCACACTGACGCATTTCCTCAGCAACGCCTTCTGGAGAGAATACATCGTAAAGACAGATGTCGCTTGTCAGACCCATTGTAAGAGCGGTCTGTACCATGTTAGAACCAATCATACCGGCTGCGCCGACGATGGTCAATTTCTCGTTAGTTAAAAATCCCATTTCTTTATATTTTAAAAAGTTTATAATGCTTATGCTTATTATATGCTTATTTTATCAAATGCGACGCAAAGATAACTAAAAAGATGGATATGAGAGAAAACTTTGTCGATTTATTTCTCGTTCTTTCAGAAAATATTATCTTTGCATCTTATAATTAAACACATTTTAATATGAGTCTTGATATAAATCAACATTTATCCGAATTAAGGAGGGTGATGAAAGAAGAAAACCTGTCGGCTTTTATATTTCCCAGTACCGATGCGCATAACGGAGAGTATATACCTGAACATTGGGCAGGGCGTAAATGGATTTCCGGTTTCAACGGTTCTGCGGGGACTGCTGTCGTCACGATGGATAAGGCGGCATTATGGACGGACTCCCGTTATTTTCTGGCTGCTGCCGACCAGCTTAAAGGTACCGAATTTGTATTGATGAAGGAAAAACTGCCCGAGACCCCGTCGATAACACAGTGGCTTGGTATGCAACTTGCTCATTGCGACAGGGCGGAGGTTGGTCTGGACGGTTGGGTGAATTCGCAGAGTGCTGTAGAGGCGTTTGTCAATGAACTCCGACATGAGGGAGGTGTTACTGTGAGAACAAACATCGATCCGCTGGCGAGAATATGGAAAGATCGTCCGGAGATACCGGAAAATAAAGTGTTCGTTCAGCCAATGAAGTTTGCAGGAGAAACATGTAGTCATAAAATCACAAGGATACGCGAACAGTTGAGGTCATTACATGCTGACGGAATTCTCGTTTCTGCCCTAGATGATGTGGCTTGGACTCTCAATCTTCGTGGAAATGACGTTCACTGCAACCCAGTGTTTGTCGCATATCTTCTTATAGACTCGAAAAAGGCAGTGCTTTATATCAATCGCGACAAGCTGACGGACGAGGTCGAGACTTATCTTCATGAAGAAGGGGTGAGCGTTAATAACTATGAGGATGTTGTCGACGGACTTAAACATTACGGCGAATATAGTATTTTGCTTGATACAAACGAAACAAATTATACTTTATATAATAAGGTTAGTTGTCAGGAGATTATTCGTCACAATTCTCCGATTCCCGCAATGAAGGCTATTAAAAACGAAACGGAGATAGCCGGATATCATAGGGCTATGACACGCGACGGCGTGGCAATGGTTAAATTTCTTAAATGGCTCATACCGGCAGTTGAAAAGGGCGGACAGACAGAAATATCTATAGACGAGAAACTCACAAGTTTGAGGGCTGATCAGGATTTGTTTTGCGGTATATCGTTTGATACCATCGCCGGATACCAGTCTCATGGAGCAATCGTGCATTATGAGGCAACCCCTGAAACTGATATTTCATTGAAATCGGAAGGGCTTTTACTGCTTGATTCGGGAGCACAGTATCAGGATGGGACAACCGACATAACCCGAACAATTGCTTTGGGTGAGGTGACTGAAGAACAGAAGCGGATATACACGCTTGTACTGAAAGGACATATCCAGTTGTCAATGTGCAAATTTCCTTCGGGATCATCCGGAACGCAGCTTGATATTCTGGCGCGAAATGATATGTGGAAATATGGACTGAATTATCTGCATGGAACCGGGCATGGGGTTGGCTCTTTCCTTAATGTACATGAAGGACCTCATCAGTTTCGTATGAACTGGATGCCCGCACCGCTGCTAAGCAATATGACGATAACTGACGAACCCGGTATTTATCTAGCAGGGAAATTTGGATGCCGAACGGAGAATACGCTTCTGATCGTTCCTTATTGTGAAGGTGAGTTCGGGCCGTTCCTCCAGTTTGAGCCGCTTACTCTCTGCCCTATAGATAAGCATCCGATAGATATCAGTATGATGTCGGAACAGGAAATGACATGGTTCAACGACTATCATAGCGTGGTATACGAGAAATTATCGCCTTTCTTGGACTCGGATGAGAAAGCTTGGCTGAAGATAGCAACGGAGCCAATATTCAAATAAATGCAAAAAATATTGCTAAAAGTTTGTAGATTAGCGAAATAAAGTGTAATTTTGCGCCCGCAAATCGTGACAATAGTGCCACGCTAATGTTTAATTTAAAAATTTAAAAATAAAAAACATGATTGTAGTACCCGTAAAAGAAGGCGAGAATATCGAAAAAGCGCTGAAGAAATTCAAAAGAAAATTTGAAAAAACTGGAGTAGTGAAAGAATTACGCTCACGTCAACAGTTTGATAAACCATCAGTGGTTAAGAGACTTAAGATAGAACACGCCGTTTACGTACAGAAACTCCAAATCAACGAAGAATAAAAAATCGCTGATTTTATTTGGTAGTTTGAATTTTATTCCGTAAATTCGTTGCCGAAATGCTGATGCTCACAAGCAGTGCAAGGTTAATTCTGCATCGTGGGCTGTAGGCTTTCGAAAAAAAACTTAGCAGATGGAACACTGAGTAGTTCGCTATTCATGATGTTTTGTGTGAGAAGTTATTCAAGTGTTATTATAACATAAGCAACGATTATGATGGTGGAAAAATTCTTAGATTACATGTTGTTCGAGAGAAATTACTCTAAACGAACAATAGTAAGCTACGGCGAAGACCTTAAGGCTTTCGAATCGTATTTTAAGAGTTTGGATGACCGTCTTTCGTGGGAATCAATTGACTCTGACATAATCCGTGACTGGATGGAGAGCATGATGGATAAAGGAAACACAGCAACTTCAATCAATAGAAGATTAAGTGCACTGCGTTCTCTTTATCGTTTTGCTTTATCTCATCATCTCGTGGAAAAAGATCCTGCGCACAAACTTAACGGACCTAAAAAGAAAAAGCCATTACCTTATTTCCTGAAAGAGAGGGAAATGGATCAACTTCTTGATCATGTGGCTTGGTCTGACAGTTATAAAGATGTTTGCGCACGTACTATAATTCTAACGTTTTATGAGACGGGAGTGCGTCTGTCGGAACTGACGGGATTAAAGGAAATGGATGTGGACTTTCACGAAATGCAGATGAAAGTGACGGGAAAAAGGAACAAGCAACGTATTATTCCTTTCGGAGATGAATTGAAAAACGCTCTGGCCGCATATATAGATGTTCGTGATAAAAATATTGCGAAATTGTCGGACGAGGTGTTCCTAGATGAAAAGGGCAATAAGATGAAAGATGCACATGTGAGATATGTGGTTGAGAAGTGGCTTCCTAAAGTATGTACATTGAAGAAACACTCTCCCCATGTCCTGCGCCATTCTTTTGCTACGTCAATGCTCAATAATAACGCAGGACTTGAAAGTGTAAAGCAGCTGTTGGGGCACAAAAGCCTTGAAACGACCGAAGTCTATACACATACGACATTCGAACAGCTGAAGAGAGTTTATACATCTGCCCATCCTAGGGCTTAATCTTTAAACAAGGAGGTTATTATGGAAATCAAAATTAAGTCAATTCATTTTGACGCTACTGAGAAACTACAGGCGTTTATCGAAAAGAAAGTCGCCAAGTTGGAAAAAAGTTATGAGGAAATATCTAAAGTAGATGTGCAGTTGAAGGTTATAAAACCAGCGACAGCTGCGAATAAGGAAACTGGCATCACTGCAACGGTTCCGGGTACCACTCTTTTTGCAGAAAAGGCATGCGATACTTTTGAGGAGAGTGTCGACCAGTGTGTTGACGCATTGAAGGTACAACTGGGTAAATATAAAGAAAAACAGCGGGACTATTAAAAAAAACATCGAAAAGTTTTTGTAATTCGGAAAATATATCTATCTTTGCAGCCGTTTCACAACAAGGCGTGTCTTTTTAGTGCTAGACGGCTGCCAAGAATTGCCTCTTTAGCTCAGTTGGCCAGAGCACGTGATTTGTAATCTCGGGGTCGTTGGTTCGAATCCGACAAGAGGCTCGAAAGAACAGTCAAGTTGTAAACACAAGGGTGGTTACCAGAGTGGCCAAATGGGGCAGACTGTAAATCTGCTGGCGACGCCTTCGGTGGTTCGAATCCATCACCACCCACTGGCAAAACAGTTGCGGAAATAGCTCAGTTGATAGAGCACTAGCCTTCCAAGCTGGGGGTCGCGGGTTTGAGTCCCGTTTTCCGCTCCATTTCGCTGTTATAGCTCAGTGGTAGAGCACTTCCTTGGTAAGGAAGAGGTCCCGAGTTCAAGTCTCGGTAACAGCTCTAAACAAAGGAAGTGATTATTCATTTATATAAAATAAACAAGTAAAGCTATGGCTAAAGAGAAATTTGCACGTACCAAGCCGCATGTTAACATTGGTACTATTGGTCACGTTGACCACGGAAAGACTACTCTGACCGCTGCTATCACTAAGGTGTTGGCTGAGAAGGGTTATACTAAGAATGCAGAAATTAGGTCATTCGACCAGATTGATAATGCTCCTGAGGAAAAGGAACGTGGTATTACCATTAACACAGCGCACGTTGAGTATGAGACCTCAAAACGTCACTATGCTCACGTTGACTGTCCGGGACATGCCGACTATGTGAAAAACATGGTTACCGGTGCTGCTCAGATGGACGGTGCTATTATCGTTGTTGCTGCTACTGACGGCCCTATGCCTCAAACTCGTGAGCATATCCTACTCGCTCGTCAGGTAAACGTTCCTCGTTTGGTCGTATTCCTGAACAAGTGTGATATGGTTGACGATGAGGAAATGCTTGAACTCGTTGAAATGGAAATGCGTGAGCTTCTTTCATTCTATGAATATGATGGTGACAATACACCTATTATCCGTGGTTCTGCACTTGGTGCACTGAACGGCGTTGAAAAATGGGTTGAAAAAGTTATGGAATTGATGGATGCTGTTGACGAGTGGATTCCACTCCCTCCACGTGATCTTGATAAACCTTTCTTGATGCCTGTTGAGGACGTGTTCTCAATCACAGGTCGTGGAACTGTTGCTACAGGCCGTATCGAAGCTGGTAGAGTTAAGGTAGGTGACGAAGTTGAGTTGCTTGGTCTTGGTGAGGACAAAAAATCAGTTGTTACAGGTGTTGAAATGTTCCGTAAAATTCTTGATGAAGGTGAAGCTGGTGACAACGTTGGTTTGTTGCTCCGTGGTATCGACAAAGAGGATGTTAAGCGCGGTATGGTTCTCTGCCACCCAGGACAGATTCATCCTCATAAAGGTTTTAAGGCTCAGATTTACGTATTGAAGAAAGAGGAAGGTGGACGTCACACTCCATTCGGAAACAAATATCGTCCTCAGTTCTATCTTCGTACAATGGACTGTACAGGTGAAATCACTCTTCCTGAAGGAACTGAAATGGTAATGCCTGGTGATAACGTAACAATCACAGTTGAACTTATCTACGCAGTTGCATTGAATATCGGTCTTCGCTTCGCTATCCGTGAGGGTGGTCGTACAGTAGGCGCTGGACAGATTACAGAAATCTTCGATTAATCATTTATAGATAATCATATTGTAGGTTCCCGCTCCCGCAACGGGGGCCTATTTTACGGGAGTAGCTCAGTTGGCAGAGCACTGGTCTCCAAAACCAGGTGTCGGGAGTTCGAGCCTCTCCTCCCGTGCTAAAATTAAATGATATGTTTAAGAAAATTGTAAATTGTTGCAAAGAATCTTATGATGAGCTTGCGCATAAGACTACTTGGCCGTCACGTTCAGAATTATCCAATAGTGCAGTGGTTGTATTATCAGCTTCCTTAGTCATTGCAGTTGTTGTGTTCTTGATGGATACGGTGTTCAAATTTGTGATGGAAACCATTTATCCTAGTTAATCAAGTTAAAAATGGCTGAAACAGACAAAAAATGGTACGTACTTCGCGCCATCAGTGGTAAAGAGGCTAAGGTAAAAGAATATATCGAGGCTGAACTTAAACACGATCCAGCTCTTGCTGCAAGCGTTTCACAGGTTCTAATACCTATGGAGAAGCATGCACAATTGCGTAATGGCAAACGAGTAATCAAGGAAAAAACATTCCTGCCAGGCTATGTATTGGTCGAAGCAATTCTTAGAGGCGAGGTTACGCATACTCTGCGTAATATTCCTAACGTCTTGGGGTTTCTTGGTGGAATGGATGAACCTTCTCCCGTCAGACAATCTGACATCAACCGAATCTTAGGCAATGCCGAGGAAACCTTAATAGAGGGTGATGACATAAGGATCCCTTATATGGTTGACGAGGCAGTCAAAGTTACGGAAGGCCCTTTCAGTGGCTTTAGCGGTGTAATCGAAGAGGTTAATGCCGAAAAGAAGAAATTGAAAGTTATGGTCAAGATCTTCGGACGTAAAACTCCGTTAGAGTTAGGTTTTATGCAAGTTGAAAAAGAATGATACGTATAATTGTTACAATACGTTAGTTCTTATATTTTACGTTTATATTTAATAATTAGAAAATGGCTAAAGAAGTTGCTGGATTAATCAAATTACAGATTAAAGGTGGCGCTGCGAATCCCTCTCCTCCAGTAGGACCTGCATTGGGTTCTAAGGGTATTAATATTATGGGATTTTGCAAAGAGTTTAACGCCAGAACTCAGGATAAGGCAGGCAAGGTTTTACCTGTTGTTATCACTTATTATTCTGACAAGTCATTTACCTTCGTAATTAAAACTCCTCCTGCAGCTGTTCAGTTGCTTGAGGCTGCTAAAGCTAAATCTGGTTCTGCAGAACCAAACCGTAAAAAGGTCGCTTCTGTGACTTGGGATCAGGTTAAAACTATAGCTGAAGATAAAATGACAGACTTGAACTGCTTCACATTAGAGTCGGCGATGAAACTTATTGCCGGTACAGCAAGAAGTATGGGTATCAATGTAAAAGGGGAGTTCCCTGGTAAATAATTTATAACTTCAATTAAAAAATGAGTAAACTGACAAAAAATCAAAAGTTAGTCGCTGATAAGGTTGAAGCAGGGAAAGCATACTCTTTGAAAGAAGCATCAGAGCTTGTAAAAGAAATATCTTATACAAAGTTTGATTCTTCGCTCGATATTGATGTGCGTTTAGGCGTTGATCCGCGTAAGGCTAACCAGATGGTAAGAGGCGTTGTCTCTTTGCCAAACGGAACTGGTAAGGTTACACGTGTTCTTTGTCTTTGCACACCAGATGCTGAGGCTGCTGCAAAAGAAGCAGGCGCTGACTATGTTGGTCTTGATGAGTATATCGCCAAGATCAAAGGTGGATGGACTGACATTGATGTCATCATCACAATGCCATCTTGTATGGGTAAGATAGGTCCTTTGGGACGCGTGCTCGGTCCTCGCGGATTGATGCCTAACCCTAAGAGTGGTACTGTTACTATGGATGTTGCTAAAGCTATTCAGGAAGTTAAGCAAGGTAAGATTGACTTTAAGGTTGATAAGGCAGGTATTGTCCACACATCAATCGGTAAGGCTTCTTTTACACCGGAGCAAATTTTCGGTAATGCAAAAGAGTTTATCTCTACCATTATCAAGCTTAAACCTGCTGCTGCAAAAGGTACATATATCAAGAGTATCTTTCTTTCAAGCACTATGAGTAAGGGAATAAAAATTGATCCTAAATCAGTCGAATAACTCTAAAGATTAGTAAAATGAAAAAGGAAGTAAAAGATACTATTATAGTTGAATTAGGCAAAACGCTTAGAGAGTATCCTCATTTCTATCTGGTAGATGTTACTGGACTGAATGCAGATAAAACAAATAAGCTTCGCCGTAATTGCTTTAAGAATGAGGTTAAGATGGTCGTCGTGAAGAATAAATTGCTTCATAAGGCTTTTGAGGCTTCTGATGTTGATTATGAGCCTGTATATGGTTGCTTGACAGGCAACACAGCGGTATTGTTTTGCAATATTGCTAATGTACCTGCCAAAATGCTGAAGGATTACCTCAAAGAAGGTGTACCTTCACTTAAGGCAGCTTATGCAGAAGAAAGTTTCTACGTGGGTGCTGAGAATCTCGAAGCACTTACTGCTATCAAGAGCAAGAATGAGGTTATTGCAGACATTGTGGCTTTGTTGCAGTCTCCGGCAAAGAACGTTATTTCCGCTCTTCAATCAGGCGCAAACACTATTCATGGTGTGCTTAAGACTTTAGGAGAACGTCCTGAGTAAATAAATAAAAAAGTAAATAAATAAAAAACATTAAATTTTAGAATAAAATGGCAGATTTAAAAGCTATTGCTGAAGAATTGGTAAATTTGACAGTTAAAGAAGTAAACGAGTTGGCAACCATCCTGAAGGATGAGTACGGAATTGAGCCTGCTGCTGCAGCTGTTGCTGTTGCTGTTGGTCCTGCAGCTGGCGCTGAAGCTGCTGCTGAGGAGAAGACATCTTTCGATGTAGTTCTTAAGAGCGTTGGTGCTGCTAAATTACAGGTTGTTAAGGCAGTTAAAGAGGCTTGTGGCCTTGGCTTGAAAGAAGCAAAGGACTTAGTTGATGCTGCTCCTTCAACAGTTAAAGAAGGTCTTTCTAAGGAAGAGGCTGAGAATTTGAAGAAGACAATCGAGGCAGCTGGTGCTGAGATTGAACTTAAATAATATTTTAAACATATTAATATGGTTAAGAATCTCCCAGTCGGAGGTTCTTAACCTTTTTGCGTCTTTTTATTAGTAATAACATTATAGTACTGCTGATGGCTTCAAATATTGTAGATAACAGAGTAAATTTTGCCAGTGTGAAGAACCCGATGCCATATCCGGACTTCCTTGATGTGCAATTGAAGTCTTTTCAAGACTTCCTACAGTTAGACACTCCGCCTGAGGAACGTAAGAATGACGGTTTATATAAGGTGTTCTCTGAGAACTTCCCTATTGCCGATACACGAAATAATTTCGTTCTTGAGTTCCTGGATTACTATATCGACCCGCCACGTTACACTATAGATGAGTGTCTGGAAAGAGGGTTGACTTATAGCGTACCTTTAAAGGCTAAGTTAAAATTATATTGCACGGATCCTGATCATGAGGATTTTGATACGGTGATTCAGGATGTATTTCTGGGTCCTATTCCGTATATGACTCACAATGGAACATTCGTTATTAATGGCGCCGAGCGCGTAGTTGTGTCTCAGTTGCACCGTTCGCCAGGTGTGTTCTTCGGTCAGAACGTACATGCCAATGGAACTCTTCTCTATTCTGCACGTATTATTCCTTTCAAAGGTTCTTGGATCGAATTTACTACGGACATCAATAATGTGATGTATGCATATATTGATCGTAAGAAGAAATTACCTGTAACTACTCTTTTGCGTGCTATTGGTTTCGAAAACGATAAGGATATTCTTCAGATTTTTGATCTTGCAGAAGAAATTAAGGTTAATAAAACTGCTCTTACAAAGTGCATAGGAAGAAAACTTGCTGCACGTGTTTTAAAGAGTTGGACTGAAGACTTTGTTGATGAGGACACCGGTGAGGTTGTTTCTATCGAACGAAATGAGGTTATTATCGATCGTGAAACTGAACTTGAAGAGAAACATATTGATGAAATAATAGATAGTGGTGCTCAGACCATTCTTATTCATAAAGATGAGAGTACTGCTTCGGATTATTCTATTATTTTTAATACATTGCAGAAGGATCCGAGCAACTCTGAAAAAGAGGCTGTCCTTTATATTTACAGACAGTTGCGTAATTCCGATCCTGCCGATGATGCCAGTGCTCGTGAGGTCATTCAGAATCTGTTCTTCTCAGACAAACGTTATGATCTTGGTAATGTTGGACGTTATCGTATCAATAAGAAATTAGGTCTTAGTACGGATATGAATGTCCGCGTGTTGACCAAGGAAGATATTATAGAAATCATTAAGTACCTTATTCAGTTGATTAACTCTAAGGCTACAGTAGATGATATAGACCATTTGAGCAATCGTCGTGTGCGTACAGTTGGTGAGCAGCTGAGCAATCAGTTCGCTGTCGGTTTGGCCCGTATGAGCCGTACTATTCGTGAACGTATGAACGTTCGCGATAATGAGGTGTTCACTCCTACCGATCTTATAAATGCAAAAACAATATCGAGCGTCATCAATTCCTTCTTTGGAACAAATGCATTGTCGCAGTTCATGGATCAGACGAACCCGCTTGCTGAGATTACTCACAAACGTCGTCTTTCTGCGTTAGGTCCTGGAGGTTTGTCTCGTGAACGTGCTGGTTTTGAGGTACGTGACGTTCACTATACTCACTATGGTCGTCTTTGTCCTATTGAGAGTCCTGAAGGCCCTAACATTGGACTTATTTCGTCTTTGTGTGTGTACGCGAAGATTAATGAACTAGGATTTATTGAGACTCCATACCGTAATGTTAAGGGTGCCAAGGTGGATCTCTCTAATGGCGGTATCAAATATCTTACTGCTGAGGAGGAAGAAGACCTTATTATCGGTCAGGGTAATGCACCTCTGAATGATGATGGTACGTTTATCCGTGAGACGGTTAAGTGTCGTCAAGATGCTGATTATCCTGTTGTTCCGCCGAGTCAGGTTGACTTGATGGATGTGTCACCACAGCAGATTGCTTCTATCGCCGCTTCTCTTATCCCATTCTTGGAGCATGATGATGCTCACCGTGCACTCATGGGATCTAACATGATGCGTCAGGCAGTTCCATTACTTCATAATGATGCTCCAATCGTCGGTACAGGAATAGAAAAGCAGGTATGCGAGGATTCTCGTACGATGGTTACAGCTGAGGATAATGGTGTAATAGAGTATGTTGATGCTACCACGATACGTATATTGTATGACCGCACAGAGGAAGAAGAGTTTGTAAGCTTCGAACCAGCGCTGAAAGAGTATCGTATTCCTAAGTTTCGCCGTACTAATCAGAATATGACTATTGACCTCCGTCCTATCTGTGATAAAGGTCAGCGTGTTAAGTGTGGTGATATCCTTACTGAAGGATATGCAACTCAGGATGGTGAGCTGGCATTGGGACGTAACCTCCTCGTGGCTTATATGCCTTGGAAAGGTTACAACTATGAGGATGCAATCGTACTCAACGAAAGAATGGTCCGCGAAGATGTTTTAACTTCTGTTCACGTCGATGAATATTCTCTTGACATACGCGAGACAAAACGTGGTCCGGAAGAGTTTACTAGCGATATTCCTAATGTTAGTGAAGAGGCGACAAAGGACTTGGATGATAACGGAATTGTACGCGTTGGTGCAAAAATTGAACCGGGCGATATCCTTATTGGTAAAATATCACCAAAGGGTGAGAGTGATCCTTCACCTGAGGAGAAGCTTCTTCGTGCAATCTTCGGTGATAAAGCCGGCGATGTGAAGGACTCTTCTTTGAAGGCTAATCCTTCTTTGAATGGTGTTATTCTTGATAAGAAGTTATTTTCACGTGCAATAAAAACACGTCAGTCTAAGGCTGCTGATAAGGTGCTCTTGACTAAAATTGATGAGGAGTATCAGGCAAAGGTTGATGATCTGAAATCAATCCTTGTTGATAAGTTGCTCACGCTTACTGAAGGCAAGACATCTCAGGGTGTTAAGGATTACACCGGAGCAGAACTTATCACAAAGGGAAGCAAGTTCACGATGACTAACTTGATGAATCTTGAATACAGTGATGTTCAGTCAAACAAGTGGACCAATGATACTCATAAAAATGAGCTTATCCAGAAGTTGATTATCAACTTCCTTAAGAAATATAAGTTGCTTGATGCTGAACTGAAACGTAAGAAGTTTGCAATCACCATCGGTGATGAACTTCCTTCGGGCATTCTGCAGATGGCTAAAGTGTATGTGGCAAAGAAACGTAAGATTAGTGTAGGAGATAAGCTTGCAGGTCGCCATGGTAATAAAGGTATTGTATCTAAGATAGTTCGTCAGGAAGACATGCCGTTTATGGAAGATGGTACTCCTGTAGACTTAGTCTTGAATCCGCTCGGTGTGCCTTCACGTATGAACCTCGGGCAGATATTCGAAGCTGTTCTTGGTGCAGCAGGAAAAAAGCTCGGTGTGAAATTCGCAACTCCTATCTTTGATGGTGCTCATCTGGATGATCTGTGCGAATGGACTGACAAGGCAGGGCTGCCACGTTACGGTTCAACTTACCTTTATGATGGTGAGACCGGTGAACGTTTCGATCAGGCTGCAACAGTTGGTATAACATACTTCCTCAAACTAGGACACATGGTCGAAGATAAGATGCACGCCCGTTCTATCGGTCCGTACTCTCTTATTACGCAACAGCCTCTTGGCGGTAAAGCACAGTTCGGAGGTCAGCGTTTCGGAGAAATGGAGGTTTGGGCTCTAGAAGCGTTCGGCGCAAGTCACGTGCTTCAAGAGATTCTTACCATAAAGTCGGATGATGTTGTAGGCCGTTCTAAGGCTTATGAAGCTATCGTTAAGGGTGAACCTATGCCAACACCAGGAATTCCAGAGTCGCTTAATGTGCTTCTGCATGAGTTGAAGGGATTAGGTTTAAGTGTCACTTTGGATTAATTAGTAACTCTTTACAAAATAATATTTTTACAGATTATGGCTTTTAAAAAAGATTCAAAGATAAAGAGTAATTTTACGAAGATTACAATCGGACTTGCCTCTCCTGAGGAAGTCCTGGAAAATTCGTATGGTGAGGTTACAAAACCTGAAACTATTAATTACCGAACATATAAACCTGAACGTGACGGTTTGTTCTGTGAGCGTATTTTCGGTCCGACAAAGGACTATGAGTGCGGTTGCGGTAAATATAAACGTATTCGTTACAAAGGTATCGTATGTGACCGTTGTGGTGTCGAGGTAACTGAAAAGAAAGTGCGCCGTGAACGTACTGGACATATAGACCTCGTGGTGCCAGTAGCTCATATTTGGTACTTCCGTTCTCTTCCTAACAAAATTGGTTATTTGCTGGGTTTGCCGACAAAGAAGCTTGATGCAATCATCTATTACGAGCGTTATGTTGTAATTCAGCCTGGTATCATGGAAGGAAGGAAGAATGAAGATGGTGACGATGCTTTGGGCGCAAAACAGTTTGACCTTCTTTCTGAAGAAGAATATAATGATACAATGGACGCTCTTCCAAAAGAAAATGAACTTTTGGATGATACTGATCCTAATAAGTTTATAGCTAAGATGGGCGCAGAGGCAATTTATGATTTGCTTCTCCGTATCGATCTTGACGCACTTTCTTATGAATTACGTGATCGTGCTAATAGTGACTCTTCACAGCAACGTAAGAGCGAGGCTTTGAAACGTCTGCAGGTAGTAGAGGCTTTCCGTAGTAGCAGGGGCGTGAACAAGCCTGAATGGATGATTATGAAGATTATTCCAGTCATCCCACCGGAGCTTCGCCCATTGGTTCCTCTTGACGGAGGCCGTTTTGCAACATCTGACCTTAATGATCTTTATCGCCGTGTTATTATACGTAACAATCGTCTGAAGAGACTTATCGAGATTAAAGCTCCTGAGGTCATCTTGCGTAATGAGAAGCGTATGTTGCAAGAGGCTGTCGACAGCTTGTTCGATAATTCTCGTAAGAGTAGTGCGGTTAAGACTGATTCGAACCGTCCATTGAAGTCACTCAGTGACTCTTTGAAAGGAAAACAGGGTCGTTTCCGTCAGAACTTGCTCGGTAAACGTGTCGATTATTCAGCCCGTTCAGTAATTGTCGTTGGCCCTGAATTGAAGATGGGTGAGTGCGGTCTGCCAAAATTAATGGCTGCTGAGCTTTACAAACCGTTTATCATCCGTAAGCTTATTGAACGTGGTATTGTTAAGACGGTTAAGAGCGCCAAAAAAATTGTTGATCGTAAGGAACCTGTTATTTGGGACATTCTCGAGAATGTGATGAAAGGTCATCCTGTGCTCCTCAACCGTGCACCGACACTTCACCGTCTCGGTATTCAGGCTTTCCAACCTAAGATGATTGAGGGTAAGGCAATTCAGTTACATCCACTTGCATGTACTGCGTTCAATGCCGATTTCGACGGTGACCAGATGGCTGTTCATTTGCCATTGAGTAATGAGGCTGTGCTTGAGGCTCAGCTATTGATGCTCCAGAGTCACAATATCCTTAATCCAGCAAATGGTGCTCCTATCACCGTTCCTTCGCAGGATATGGTGCTCGGACTCTATTATATTACAAAGATTCGTCCGGGTGCAAAGGGTGAAGGCCTGAATTTCTATGGCCCAGAAGAGGCTATCATCGCTTATAATGAAAAGAAATGTGATATTCATGCTACTATTAAAGTTGTCGTAAATGACCTTGATGAGAACGGAAATATCGTTAAGAAGATGATTGAGACTTCTGTTGGTCGTGTCATTGTTAATGGCATTATCCCTGATGAAGTGGGCTTTATCAATAAAATTATATCGAAAAAGAGCTTGCGTGACATTATTGCAGACGTTATCAAGGTTGTCGGTGTCGCACGTGCATGTGACTTCCTCGATGGTATCAAGAACTTGGGTTACAAAATGTCTTATACTGGCGGCTTGTCGTTCAACCTTGATGATATTATCATACCGAAGGAGAAAGAAGAGCTTATTAAGAAAGGCCATGATGAGGTGAAACAAATCACTGAAAACTATAATATGGGATTCATTACCGATAATGAACGTTATAATCAAGTTATTGATACTTGGACACACGTCAACAATGACCTCGGTAATGTATTGATGAAGACTATGACTGAAGCCGATCAGGGTTTCAATGCCGTTTATATGATGCTTGATTCTGGAGCTCGTGGTTCTAAAGACCAGATTCGCCAGCTCTCTGGCATGCGTGGTTTGATGGCGAAACCTCAGAAGGCTGGTGCGGAAGGTGCCCAAATTATTGAGAATCCTATTCTTTCTAACTTCAAGGAGGGAATGAGTGTGTTAGAGTACTTTATCTCAACTCACGGTGCTCGTAAGGGTCTTGCCGATACCGCTATGAAAACTGCCGATGCAGGTTATCTGACGCGTCGTCTCGTGGATGTCTCTCATGACGTGATTATCGCTGAAGAGGACTGTGGAACACTACGCGGACTTGTTTGTACTGCTCTTAAAAATGGTGATGAGATTATTTCTACATTATATGAGCGTATCCTCGGCCGTGTTTCTGTTCATGATATCATTCACCCTAGCACAGGCGAACTTATTGTCGAAGCTGGTGAAGAAATAACAGAATCTGTTGCGCAGAAGATAGAAGGAAGTCCTATAGAGAGCGTCGAAATCCGTTCTGTGCTCACATGCGAAAGCAAGCACGGTGTATGTATGAAATGTTACGGGCGCAACCTTGCATCTAGTAAGATGGTTCAGATGGGTGAGGCTGTCGGTGTCATTGCTGCACAGGCTATTGGTGAGCCTGGTACGCAGTTGACTCTTCGTACATTCCACGCTGGTGGTGTCGCTGCCAACGCAGCTGCTAACGCCACTATTATAGCAAAACATGACAGTAAACTCGACTTTGATGAACTGCGTACTGTTGATATTGAGGAGGATGGAAAATCTGCGAAGATGGTCGTAGGCCGTCTTGCAGAGGTTCGTTTCATTGATGTAAATACAAGCATTATCCTTTCTACACAGAATGTACCTTATGGTTCTACATTGTACTGCAAACAAGGTGAAGTAGTGAAGAAGGGTGATAAGGTTGCTCAGTGGGATCCGTTTAATGCCGTTATTGTCACAGAAAATGCAGGTGCTATCAAATTTGAGGATGTTGTAGAAGGTGTTACTTTCCGTTCTGAAACTGATGATACAACTGGTCTTACAGAAAAAATCATTACTGAGTCTAAGGATAAAAATAAGGTTCCTACATGCCATATAATGGACGCAAGCGGAGAACTTATCCGTACTTATAATCTACCTGTAGGTGGCCACGTCGTTATCGAAGATGGCCAGACCATGAAGGCTGGTGATACGCTGGTTAAGATTCCTCGTGCTGTCGGTAAGGCTGGTGACATCACTGGTGGTCTTCCACGTGTAACCGAGTTGTTTGAAGCTCGTAACCCGTCTAATCCTGCAGTTGTATCGGAAATTGACGGCGAAATTACTATGGGTAAGGTTAAACGCGGTAACCGTGAGGTGATTGTTACGAGTAAGACTGGAGAGCAACGTAAGTATCTTGTAAACTTGAGTAAACAGATATTGGTGCAAGAGAACGACTATGTTCGTGCCGGAACGCCATTGTCTGATGGTGTGATAACACCGGCAGATATACTCGCAATCAAAGGTCCTACGGCGGTTCAGGAATATATTGTTAACGAAGTTCAGGATGTTTATCGTCTGCAGGGCGTGAAGATTAATGATAAGCATTTTGAGATTATAGTACGCCAGATGATGCGCAAAGTTTGTGTAAATGATCCGGGTGACACAAGTTTCCTCGAACAGCAAATTGTTGATAGATTGGATTTCTCTCAGGAAAATGATCATATCTGGGGTAAAAAATATGTCGTCGATGCCGGTGATAGTGAGAATCTTCACACAGGTCAGATTGTTACTGCCCGTAAACTTCGTGATGAAAATTCTATTCTAAAACGCAGGGATATGAAAATTATTACAGTACGTGATGCTGTTCCTGCAACATCTACTCAGATATTACAGGGTATAACACGCGCCGCATTACAGACTAAGAGCTTCATGTCGGCTGCGTCATTCCAGGAGACGACGAAAGTTCTTAATGAGGCTGCTATCCGTGGTAAGGTAGACAGACTTGAGGGCATGAAGGAGAATGTTATCTGTGGTCATCTTATACCTGCAGGAACAGGTCTGCGTGAATTCGAAAAGCTGGTTGTCGGTTCAAAAGAGGAGTATGAACGATTTCTCGCGAATCGCAAGACCGTTTTAGACTACAATGTTGATGAAAAAGAGGCTAAATCTGAAGAATCAATCAAAGGCTAAAACCATTTTACAAAAATTGTTAGAAGCTGCATTATAAATAATAATGCAGCTTCTGTTTTTAATAGGATAACGCCCGTTTCTTGTTCTCAAATACTCCATGTTTATACATTGAAAATCCTATCTGATTTATTGCGATTGCTAAAGTCTGTAATGCTGTATTGGATGTTTTTGGTGTAGGATACAACTCTGTATTTTTTCTTAAATAAGAATATTAGATTATTTACTGATTAATAAATTCTTATTTCTCGAATTTTCTAACTACTTTTGTGTCATGTATCTTATAACATAAGGTCATACCTAATTTTATAATTAAAATAATTATTATGAACAACGAAAAAGACAATGCAAATGGTCAGTTTCAGATTGAACTGAGTCCGGAGGTGGCACAGGGAACATACTCGAATCTTGCAATAATAACGCACTCAAGTTCCGAATTTATTGTGGATTTTGTGCGGATGCTCCCTGGAGTTCCTAAAGCATCGGTAAAGAGCAGAGTGATATTAGCACCGGAACATGCAAAAAGATTACTTTTCGCTTTGCAGGATAATATCGCCAAATATGAAAGTACATTTGGGCAAATTAAAGTTCCTCAGCAAGAGCCACGCACGATAACACCATTCGATTTGAATAAAGGTGAGGCGTAACTATATGTAAAGTGTGTTAAAAAATACTGTTGATTATTAATTTATCGGGGCCGACAGTTTTTTTTTATAATGTGGTTAGGCGGTTTGGAAAATTGTTTGTACCTTTGCAGCCCGAAATGGTCTATTGTGACCGTTTTTCAAGTACAGTAAAGAATATAATAATATATATAATTAAAAAAAAGAACAATGCCTACTATTCAACAGTTAGTAAGAAAAGGTAGAAAGGTGTTAGTTGACAAAAGCAAATCACCGGCCTTGGACTCATGTCCTCAGCGTCGCGGAGTTTGCGTACGTGTCTACACTACAACCCCGAAGAAACCTAATTCGGCGATGAGAAAGGTTGCCCGTGTGCGTTTAACTAATCAGAAAGAGGTTAACTCTTACATTCCAGGAGAAGGCCATAACTTACAAGAACACTCCATCGTTTTAGTACGTGGCGGTCGTGTAAAAGATCTTCCTGGTGTACGTTATCACATTGTACGTGGTACACTTGATACAGCTGGTGTTGCCAATCGTACACAACGTCGTTCTAAGTACGGAGCAAAACGCCCTAAAGAAGCAAAAAAATAACCGCGAGGTTTAAAATCAATTAAGTTTAACAAAGTTTTGTCGGAGAATGTTATAAAGGTTGAGTAAATAATCCGGAGGGAGTATTGAAGAACAAGTGAGCAACCCCATACAGAACAAAATTTTAGAAAAATGAGAAAAGCAAAACCAAAGAAACGCGTGATCTTGCCAGATCCCGTTTACAGTGATCAGAAGGTTTCCAAGTTCGTTAATCATCTTATGTATGACGGAAAGAAGAACACATCGTACGAAATCTTCTACGCAGCATTAGACGCAGTTAAGACAAAAATGGCAAATGAAGAAAAGTCTGCCCTTGAAATTTGGAAGACAGCTCTTGATAATATTACGCCTCAGGTCGAAGTCAAGAGTCGTCGTGTAGGTGGTGCTACATTTCAGGTTCCGACAGAAATACGTCCTGATCGCAAGGAAAGTGTGTCAATGAAGAATATGATTGCTTACGCTCGAAAACGTGGCGGAAAGACCATGGCTGATAAATTGGCTGCCGAAATCATGGATGCATTCAACAATCAAGGTGGAGCGTATAAGCGTAAAGAGGATATGCACCGTATGGCCGAAGCAAACCGTGCTTTTGCACATTTCAGATTCTAATAATTATAAGGTAAAAAGAAAATGGCAAGACAAGATTTACATTTGACTCGCAATATAGGTATTATGGCCCATATTGACGCAGGAAAGACTACCACTTCTGAACGTATCCTCTATTATACGGGTAAAACTCATAAAATTGGTGAGGTTCATGATGGTGCAGCTACGATGGACTGGATGGCGCAGGAGCAGGAACGCGGTATAACAATTACGTCTGCGGCAACAACAACTTCTTGGAATTGGAACGGAAAAGAATATAAAATTAACCTTATAGACACTCCGGGACACGTTGACTTCACTGCTGAAGTTGAGCGCTCTTTGCGTGTGCTTGACGGTGCTGTGGCTACATATTGCGCTGTTGGTGGCGTTGAACCTCAGTCTGAAACCGTTTGGCGTCAGGCTGATAAATATAATGTACCTCGTATCGGATATGTAAATAAAATGGATCGTTCTGGCGCAGATTTCTTTGAGGTAGTTCGCCAGATGCGTACAGTTCTTGGTTCAAACCCTTGTCCTGTCGTTATTCCTATCGGTAGCGAGGAAACATTCAAGGGCGTCGTAGACCTTATTAAAATGAAAGCTATCCTTTGGCATGATGAAACAATGGGTGCTGAATATGAGGTGGATGATATTCCTGCAGAACTCAAAGCTGAGGCTGAGGAATGGAGAGCTAAAATGCTTGAAAACGCAGCTAACTTTGATGATGCTTTGATGGAGAAGTTTTTCGATGATCCTTCTACTATAACGGAGGAGGAAATAATCGCAGCTATCCGCAAGGGCACTGTCGCTATGGAGTTATGTCCAATGCTATGTGGCTCCTCTTTCAAGAATAAAGGCGTGCAGACATTGCTCGATTATACTTGTGCATTTCTTCCTTCTCCTGCTGATACTCCAAACATTGTAGGTACTAATCCAGATACAGGTGCTGAGGAGGATCGTAAACCGGATGAAGATGAACCAACTTCAGCTCTTGCGTTCAAAATTGCAACGGATCCGTTCGTTGGTCGTTTGGTGTTCTTCCGAGTTTATTCAGGAAAGATTACTGCCGGATCTTATATCTATAATGTTCGTTCTGGTAAGAAGGAGCGTGTTAGTCGTCTCTTCCAGATGCATTCTAACAAACAGAATCCTGTAGATGTGATTGACGCTGGTGATATCGGTGCAGGTGTTGGTTTTAAGGATATCCATACTGGTGATACTCTTTGTGATGAAGAACATCCAATTATTCTTGAGTCAATGGATTTCCCTGATCCAGTTATAGGTATTGCAGTTGAGCCTAAGACTCAAAAAGACATTGATAAACTCGGCATTGGTCTTGCTAAACTGGCAGAGGAGGATCCCACCTTCACAGTGCATACTGACGAGCAGACAGGTCAGACCGTTATTTCAGGTATGGGTGAACTCCACTTGGATATCATTCTCGATCGTTTGAAACGTGAGTTTAAAGTTGAATGTAACCAAGGTCGTCCTCAGGTTAACTATAAGGAATCCATCACAAAGACAGTTAACCTCCGTGAGGTGTACAAGAAGCAGTCTGGTGGTCGAGGTAAGTTCGCAGATATCATCGTAAACATAGGTCCGGTTGATTCTGATTTTACTCAGGGCGGTCTGCAGTTTGTTGACGAAGTTAAAGGTGGTAATATTCCTAGGGAATTCGTCCCTTCTGTTCAAAAAGGTTTTGGCAGTGCAATGAAAAATGGTGTTCTCGGTGGTTATCCTATGGACAGCATGAAGGTTACATTGGTTGATGGTTCTTTTCATCCAGTTGACTCTGACCAGCTGTCTTTCGAGATTTGTGCTATGAATGCTTATAGGAGTGCTTGCGCTAAAGCCGGTCCTGTTTTGATGGAACCCATAATGAAGCTCGAGGTTGTTACCCCTGAAGAAAATATGGGTGATGTTATCGGTGACTTAAATAAACGTCGTGGACAGGTAGAAGGTATGGAAAATAGCCGCAGCGGAGCTCGTATCGTTAAGGCGAATGTTCCACTAGCAGAGATGTTTGGTTATGTAACAGCTTTACGTACTATCACATCAGGTCGCGCAACAAGTTCTATGCAGTATGATCACCATGCACCTGTTTCAAGTTCAATAGCTAAGGCTGTTCTTGAGGAAGTTAAAGGTCGTACAGATTTAGTATAATTAAAGTAAAACTCGGGAATGGAAGCCGATTAGCGAATGACTCTTAGTCGGTCTTCTTGTTCCTGAATAATTAAAAATAATATGAGTCAGAAAATCAGAATCAAGCTGAAATCTTATGATCACAAGTTGGTTGATAAGTCAGCAGAAAAAATTGTGAAAGCGGTTAAGGCAACAGGTGCTATAGTAAGTGGCCCTATTCCATTGCCAACCCATAAACGTATATACACAGTAAACCGTAGTACGTTCGTAAATAAAAAAGCCCGTGAACAGTTCCAGCTTAGTGCGTTCAAGCGTCTCATCGATATTTATAGTTCGACAGCAAAGACAGTTGACGCTCTTATGAAGTTAGAGCTGCCAAGCGGTGTAGAAGTAGAGATTAAAGTATAGTTTTTATATTAAATTTAATTGAAATGCCAGGATTAATAGGAAAAAAAATCGGAATGACATCCGTTTTCAGTGCCGACGGTAAAAATGTACCGTGCACTGTTATCGAAGCTGGTCCTTGTGTCGTTACTCAGGTGAAAACCGTTGAAAAAGATGGTTATGAAGCTGTTCAGTTAGGTTTTGGTGAAGCAAAAGAGAAGAACACCACAAAACCTATGATGGGATGCTTTAAAAAAGCAGGTACGACCCCCAAGAGACACTTGGTCGAGTTCAAATTTGATGGAGAGTACAACCTTGGTGATTCTATCACTATTGACATCTTCAGTGGCTCAAATTTCGTTGATGTAGTAGGAACATCTAAAGGACGTGGTTTTCAGGGTGTTGTTAAACGTCACGGATTCGCTGGCGTAGGCCAGGCTACTCATGGTCAGGATGACCGTTTGCGTAAACCAGGTTCTATTGGAGCTTGTTCTTATCCCGCAAAAGTGTTTAAAGGAATGCGTATGGGTGGTCAAATGGGAGGTGATAGAGTTACTACTCAGAATCTCAAAGTGTTAAAAGTAATACCGGAACATAACCTTATTTTGGTTAAGGGATCTGTTGCTGGTTGTAATGGTTCAACCGTTTTAATTGTTAAATAATGGATATTAACGTATTAAATATCAAAGGTGTAGACACCGGGAGAAAGGTTACGTTAAACGAATCGATCTTCGGAATTGAACCTAATGACCACGTCCTCTATCTGGATGTTAAGCAGTATCTCGCTAATCAGCGTCAAGGAACTGCTAAATCAAAAGAAAGAAGTGAGCATGCAGGTTCTACTCGTAAGTTGGGTCGCCAGAAAGGTGGAGGCGGTGCACGTCGTGGTGACATCAATTCACCAATTTTAGTTGGTGGTGGTCGCGCTTTTGGCCCTAAACCTCGTGACTATAGATTTAAACTTAACAAAAAAGTAAAATCTTTAGCACGTAAGAGTGCTTTGTCGTATAAGGCACAAGAAAGTTCTATTTATGTAGTTGAGGATTTTAATTTTGAGGCTCCTAGGACTAAGGAATTTATCGAAATGACAAAAAACCTTAAAGTTTCCGACAAAAAGCTACTCTTGGTTTTGCCAGAAGCAAATAAAAACGTATATTTGTCGGCTCGTAACTTACATCGCACTAATGTAATGCTTGCCTCTTCGCTCAATTCGTACAATATTTTGAACGCAGACGTGCTCGTTATTACAGAAAATTCGTTGAAGTCTATCGACGGAATCTTAACAAAATAAGGAGACAATAGATTATGGCATATATCATAAAACCATTAGTCACTGAAAAGATGACTAAAATAACGGAGAAGCAGAATAATGTATTCGGCTTCATTGTTCGTCCTGAAGCTAATAAGCTTGAAATTAAGAAAGAAATCGAGGGACTGTACAATGTCACCATTACAAGTGTGAATACTATACGCTATGCTGGTAAGCGCCAGAGCCGCTTTACAAAGGCAGGCTTGGTGAAGGGACAGAGAAATGCGTTCAAAAAAGCAATCGTCACTTTGAAGGATGGCGACACAATTGATTTTTACAGCAATATTTAAATAAAAATGGCAGTACGTAAATTTAAGCCCACAACTCCGGGCCAAAGACACAAAATTATTGGTACGTTCGAGGATATTACTGCATCCGTACCAGAAAAATCTCTCGTTTACGGTAAACGTTCTACTGGTGGTCGTAATAACACTGGTAAGATGACTGTTCGCTATATGGGCGGCGGTCACAAGAAAAAAATGCGTATTATCGATTTCAAACGCGAGAAAGATGGTGTTCCAGCTGTAGTTAAAACAATCGAATACGATCCGATTCGTTCGGCTCGTATAGCATTGTTGTTCTATGCTGATGGTGAAAAACGTTATATCATTGCTCCCAATGGATTGCAAGTTGGCACAACTTTGATGTCTGGTAAGGATGCAGCGCCTGAGATTGGTAATGCACTTCCTTTGACAAACATTCCTGTAGGTACCGTAGTTCATAATCTTGAACTACGCCCTGGTCAAGGTGCCCTGCTCGTCCGTTCGGCTGGCAATTTCGCTCAGTTGACTTCTCGCGAAGGTAGTTATTGTGTTATAAAACTCCCTTCTGGGGAGACTCGTCAGATTCTAAGTGCATGCAAGGCAACAATCGGTAGTGTAGGTAATTCAGATCACGCTCTTGAACAGTCCGGTAAGGCTGGTCGTACACGTTGGTTCGGTAAGCGTCCTCACAATCGTGGTGTTGTTATGAACCCTGTTGATCACCCAATGGGTGGCGGTGAAGGCCGTCAGTCTGGTGGTCATCCACGTTCTCGTAAGGGCTTGTATGCTAAGGGACTCAAGACAAGAGCACCTAAGAAGCTTTCGAGCAAATATATTATAGAAAGATGTAATAAGTAATTAAGTTAACTAGAGTAAATTATGAGTCGTTCATTAAAAAAAGGTCCTTATATCAACGTATCTCTTGAAAAGAAGATTCTCGTTATGAACGAGAATGGAAAGAAGAGCGTAGTTAAAACTTGGGCCAGAGCTTCAATGATATCTCCTGACTTCGTCGGACATACAGTTGCAGTTCATAACGGAAATAAATTTATCCCTGTTTACATTACCGAAAATATGGTCGGACACAAGTTAGGTGAATTTTCCCCTACACGTAGGTTCGGTGGTCATGCTGGTAATAGATCTAAGTAAGCAGGTTTAACCATTGGAAATAAAAAAATAAAATAATGGGAGCAAGAAAGAAAATATCGGCTGAAAAAAGAAAAGAAGCCCTTAAGACAATGTATTTTGCAAAGCTGAAAGGTGTTCCATCTTCTCCGCGTAAGATGCGTTATGTCGTTGATATGATCCGCGGGATGGAGGTAAACCGCGCTTTTGGCGTTTTGAAGTTCTCCAAGAAGGCTGCTTCTGCAGATGTAGAGAAACTTCTTCATTCAGCTATTATAAATTGGGAAGCAAAAAATGACCGCAAGGCTGAAGATGGTGAGCTTTATATAAGCAAAGTCTTTGTCGATGAAGGTGTTACACTAAAACGAATGAGGCCAGCCCCACAGGGCCGTGGTCACAGAATTCGTAAACGCTCTAATCACGTGACTTTGTTTGTTGATGCTAAAACTAATGATAAATAATAAGAAGAATGGGACAGAAAATTAATCCAATAAGCAACCGTCTTGGCATTATTAGAGGATGGGATTCTAATTGGTTCGGAGGCAAGGACTTTGGAGATTCTTTGGTAGAAGATAGTAAAATCCGTAAGTATCTTAACGAGCGCCTTGCAAAGGCAAGTGTTTCTCGTATTGTCATCGAACGAACCTTGAAACTCGTTACTATCACAGTTTGCACAGCACGCCCAGGTATCATAATAGGTAAAGGCGGTCAAGAAGTAGATAAATTAAAAGAAGAATTGAAAAAACTCTATGATAAAGAGATTCAAATCAATATCTTTGAAATAAAGAGACCGGAACTGGATGCAGCTATCGTTGGTAACAATATTGCCCGTCAGGTTGAAGGTAAGATTGCATACCGCCGTGCCATCAAAATGGCTGTTGCAAATACTATGCGTATGGGTGCAGAGGGTATCAAAGTTCAAATATCAGGTCGTTTGAATGGTGCCGAAATGGCACGCAAGGAAATGTTCAAGGAAGGTCGTACACCGTTACACACTTTCCGTGCTGACATTGATTACTGCCAAACAGAGGCTCTTACTAAAGTAGGCTTGTTAGGTATTAAAGTTTGGATTTGCCGAGGCGAAGTCTATGGCAAACGTGATTTGGCTCCGAACTTTACACAGAGCAAGGAAAACAGCCGTCCATATGCTGGTGGTAACAATAATGGCGGAAGAAAATTCCGTAACAAGAAAAACAATAATCGTTAAAGAAAGAAGCTATTATGTTACAACCAAAAAGAACAAAATATAGAAGACCTCAAGATGGTCGTGGCAATAAAGGCAACGCTCATAGAGGTACTCAATTAGCTTTCGGATCGTTTGGAATCAAAACTCTTGAGCCAAAGTGGATCGACAGCCGCCAAATTGAAGCCGCTCGTGTGGCTGTCAATCGTTATATGCAACGTGAAGGTCAGGTTTGGATTCGTATCTTCCCGGATAAACCAATCACCCGCAAACCTGCCGATGTGCGTATGGGTAAGGGAAAGGGAGATCCAATGGGATGGGTAGCTCCTGTTACCCCAGGTCGTATCCTCTTTGAAGTAGAGGGTGTATCTTTTGATGTCGCTAAGGAAGCTTTGCGCCTAGCAGCTCAGAAACTTCCTGTTAAGACTAAGTTTGTTGTAAGACGTGATTTCGATAAAAACGCTTAATTATGAAGATTAAAGAAGTAAGAGAACTCCAAACCAAAGACTTGGTTGAGAGAGTGGAAACAGAGGTGGCAAATTATAATCAGATGAAAATTAACCATGCTGTTACTCCATTGGAAAATCCATCACTGATTAAGGCTTCCCGTCGTGACATCGCGCGCATGAAATCAGAGCTTCATCAGAGAGAACTTAACAAATAACAAAGGTCCAAGATGGAAACAAGAAATTTAAGAAAAACTAGAATGGGTGTCGTAACAAGCAATAAAATGGATAAAACCATTGTAATTGCTGCTAAGTTTAAGGAAAAACACCCAATATATGGTAAGTTTGTGCAGAGCACAAAGAAGTACCATGTACATGATGAGAATAATGATGCAAATGTAGGCGATACTGTGCTCATTATGGAAACACGTCCCTTAAGTAAGACTAAGAGATGGAGATTAGTTCAAATAATTGAAAAAGCTAAGTAATTATGATACAAGCAGAATCAAGACTTACAGTTTGTGACAATAGTGGTGCTCGTGAGGTCCTTTGCATACGCGTTTTGGGTGGAACTCGTCGCCGTTATGCTAGTGTCGGTGATGTTATCGTTGTTGCAATCAAGAACGTTATCCCCTCAAGTGATATAAAGAAAGGTGCAGTGTCTAAGGCTTTAATCGTTCGTACAAAGAAGGAAATTCGTCGTCAAGATGGTTCTTATATCCGTTTCGATGATAACGCGTGTGTTTTGCTTAATAACACAGGTGAGCTTCGTGGTAGCCGTATCTTCGGCCCTGTCGCTCGTGAACTGCGTGCAGCTAACATGAAGGTCGTTTCTTTAGCACCTGAGGTTCTATAACAATTAAAGAGTTTAAAGTAATGAAATTACATATTAAGAAAAACGATACTGTTTTTGTCAATGCAGGAGAAAGCAAAGGTAAAACAGGTAAGGTGCTGACGGTTATAGCAGAGAAGCAGCGTGCTATCGTCGAGGGTGTCAATATGGTGTCCAAGAGCACAAAGCCTAGCGCTAAACATCCTCAGGGTGGTATTGTTAAGCAGGAAGCTCCAGTACACATCTCTAATTTGAATTTGATTGATCCGAAGTCAGGAAAACCTACTCGTATTTCTCTTAAGAAAAACGAAGATGGAAAAACTGTACGTATAGCTAAGAAATCAGGGGAGGAGATTAAGTAATGAATACAGCAAGTTTGAAAAAAGATTATGTAGAGCGCATCGCTCCAGCTTTGATGAAGCAGTTTAACTATTCTTCATCTATGCAAATTCCTACTCTGAAAAAAATCGTCATTAATCAGGGTCTCGGTGATGCTACACAAGATAAAAAAATCGTTGATGTAGCTGTAACAGAAATAACAACAATTACTGGCCAAAAGGCAGTTGCAACATATTCTAAGAAGGATATCGCAAACTTCAAGCTTCGTAAGAAGATGCCAATCGGTGTTATGGTAACACTGCGCCGTGAGCGCATGTACGAATTTCTCGAGAAATTAATTCGTGTGTCATTGCCTCGTATCCGCGACTTTAAAGGTATTGAGAGTAAGTTTGATGGACGTGGTAATTATACTCTTGGAATTCAGGAGCAGATTATCTTCCCCGAGATTAACATAGATTCAATCGACCGCATACAGGGTATGAATATAACATTCGTAACATCAGCTAATACCGATGAAGAAGGTTATGCGTTACTTAAAAGTTACGGTCTACCGTTTAAAAACGTTAAAAACGATTAATAGTTATGGCAAAAGAATCAATGAAGGCTCGTGAAGTTAAAAGAGCCAAAATGGTAGCTCAGTATGCCGAAAAAAGATCAGCTCTGAAGAAGATTATTGCAATTTCGGATGATCCTGCAGAGGCTTATGAGGCAGCTCGTAAGTTGCAGAGCATTCCACGTAACGCCAATCCTATCCGTTTGCATAACCGTTGTAAACTGACTGGTCGTCCAAAGGGATATATCCGTCAGTTCGGCCTCTCACGTATACAATTCCGTGAAATGGCTTCATCTGGTCTTATCCCTGGCGTTAGGAAAGCAAGCTGGTAAACACAATTTTTTAATATTGTCGGGAAAATCCCGATTAATTAAACATTTATATTTTATGACAGATCCAATAGCAGATTATCTGACGAGGTTGAGAAACGCAATCATGGCTAAGCACCGTGTTGTTGAAATTCCCGCCTCAAACTTGAAGAAAGAAATTACAAAAATTCTCTTCGAGAAGGGCTACATCTTGAATTACAAATTCATAGATGAAGGACCTCAAGGGACTATTAAGGTAGCTCTTAAGTATGATGCCGTTACAAAAACGAACGCTATCAAGAGTTTACAAAGAGTATCTTCACCAGGTTTACGTAAGTATACTGGTTTCAAAGATATGCCGAGAGTTATTAACGGACTGGGTATTGCAATTATATCCACATCCCAAGGTGTAATGACAGACAAGGAGGCTTCAGTGCAAAAAATTGGCGGTGAGGTACTTTGTTATGTATATTAATTGGAGGATATAATTATGTCAAGAATAGGAAAATTACCAATTAGCATTCCTGCAGGAGTGACAGTTTCCCAGAGTGGTGACGTCGTTTCTGTTAAAGGTTCTAAAGGTGAGCTGATTCAGAAGATAAGTTCTTCTATTAAGATGAATGTAGTTGATGGAACAATTACCTTTGAGATTGATGAAAAGAACGTTGAGGTTGGTACAAAACAGAAACAGGCTTTCCATGGACTTTACCGTGCTTTAGTCAACAATATGGTTATAGGCGTAAGCGAAGGTTATAAAAAAGTTCTTGAACTTGTGGGTGTTGGTTACCGTGCTTCTAATCAGGATAATATAATTGAGTTCGCTTTAGGTTATACACACCCTATATTTATCCAGCTGCCGAAAGAAATTAAGGTTGAGACTAAGTCTGAAAGAAACAAAAACCCTCTTATTATTCTTGAATCTTGTGACAAGGAGTTGTTAGGACTCGTGTGTGCAAAGATTCGTTCTTTCCGTATGCCTGAACCTTATAAAGGAAAAGGTGTTTTGTTCCAGGGCGAGCAGATTCGCAGAAAGTCTGGTAAGACCGCAGCTGCTAAGTAACATTTAATAATGTACGATTATGATAACAAAGAAAGTAGAAAGACGAATAAAGATTAAGTATAGAGTTCGCAAAAGAGTTAGCGGAACGGCAGAACGTCCTCGTATGAGTGTTTTTAGAAGTAATAAACAGATTTATGTTCAGGTTATAAATGACTTGACAGGAACTACTGTTGCTTCAGTTTCTTCTTTAGGCATGGAATCAATGCCCAAGATGGAGCAAGCTGTTAAGGTTGGTGAGTTGGTTGCACAGAAAACAATTGAAGCTGGTATCAGTTCTGTTGTTTTTGACCGTAACGGATATCTTTATCACGGAAGAGTTAAGGAAGTTGCTGACGCAGCACGTAAAGGTGGACTCAAATTTTAAACGATTATGGCAATTAATAAAATTAAAATAAATAGCGATGTTGAGTTAAAAGATCGCTTGGTTCATATTAGTCGTGTTACTAAGGTAACGAAAGGTGGTCGTACCTTTTCATTTGGTGCTGTCGTAGTGGTTGGTGATGGTAACGGTGCTGTCGGTTGGGGCCTTGGCAAGGCTGGCGAAGTTGCTGCTGCTGTAGCTAAAGGTGTTGAAGCTGCAAAGAAGAACCTTGTGAAGGTTCCTGTACTTAAAGGTACTATACCTCATGAGCAGACTGCCCACTTCGGTGGCGCAGAGGTATTCCTCAAACCGGCATCTACCGGTACAGGAGTAGTGGCTGGTGGTGCTATGCGTGCCGTACTTGAGAGTGTTGGCATAACAGACGTTTTGGCTAAGTCAAAAGGTTCTTCAAACCCTCACAACCTTGTAAAGGCTACAATCCTTGCTCTGAGCAGCATGAGGGATGCATATACCGTAGCTCAAAACCGCGGTATCAGTATGGACAAAGTATTTAGAGGATAAGGAGGATATAATTATGGCAACAATAAAAATACAGCAAATTAAGAGCAAAATAGGCGCTCCTAAAGATCAAAAGGCTACGCTTAACGCATTAGGCTTGCGCAAAATACGTCAGATAGTTGAGCATGAAGATAATCCTTCAGTACGTGGCATGATTGCTAAAGTTCATCATTTAGTGATAGTTACAGAATAATTTATCACCAACTTAAATAAAATTCAAAATGAAACTAAATAATTTAAAACCGGCAGAGGGTTCAGTTCATTCTGAGCGTAGAATCGGGCGTGGTGCTGGTTCTGGTTTAGGTGGTACTTCAACTCGCGGTCATAAAGGTGCAAAATCAAGATCCGGTTATAAGAGAAAAATAGGTTTTGAAGGAGGTCAGATGCCATTGCAGCGTCGTATACCGAAGGCTGGTTTCAAAAATATCAACCATAAGGAGTTTTTGGCAGTTAATCTCAGTACTCTTCAGAAAATAGCAGAGGCTAAGACTTTGGAAAAAATCGGGAAACAGGAGCTTATTGATGCTGGATATGCTAAAACTAGTGATTTGATTAAGATTCTCGGTAACGGGGAACTTAAGGCGAAAATTGAAGTCGAAGCAAATGCTTTCTCAAAAAGTGCAGAAGCTGCAATTAAAGCAGTCGGTGGTAATGCAACTATAATCTAAGTCAATGAAAAAGATAATCGAGACACTACAGAACATCTGGAAGATAGAGGATTTGCGTCAGCGTATCCTCATCACTCTTCTATTCGCGGCAATTTATCGTTTCGGATCTTACGTGGTACTTCCAGGTATTAATCCGGGTCTGCTGAGTAAACTACACACGCAAACAAGCGGAGGTTTAATGTCGTTGTTGGATATGTTCTCAGGTGGCGCATTTTCAAACGCATCAATATTTGCGTTAGGAATTATGCCTTATATCTCGGCATCTATCGTTATCCAGCTCTTGGCAGTAGCTGTACCTTATTTTCAAAAGATGCAACGCGAAGGCGAGAGTGGACGACGTAAAATCAATCAGTATACTCGTTATCTGACAATAGCTATATTGTTGTTTCAGGCACCGTCTTACTTGATTAATTTAAAGATGCAGTCAAGTGCAGCTCTGAGTTCAGGTGTAGAATGGTCGGTATTCATGATTTCGTCAACTGTCATCCTTGCTGCTGGTAGTATGTTTGTCCTATGGTTGGGTGAACGAATTACAGACAAAGGTATAGGTAACGGTATATCACTTATCATTATGATAGGTATTATCGCCCGTTTTCCGAATGCACTTGCACAGGAACTTGGTTCAAGATTCAATGCAATAACAGGTGGTGGATTGGTGATGTTTATCGTTGAAATTCTCATTCTTTTCGCTGTTGTCTGCGCGGCTATTATCTTGGTTCAAGGTACACGTAAAATCCCTGTTCAGTATGCGAAACGCCTAGTAGGTAACAAACAATATGGTGGTGCGCGTCAGTACATTCCATTGAAGTTGTTCGCTGCAAACGTAATGCCTATTATCTTTGCTCAGGCTTTGATGTTTATACCTCTGACATTAGTTCAGTATTCATCACCAGAAAACTCAGGTTGGGTTCTCCGCTCTCTGATGGATCATACAAGTTGGCTTTATAATATTGTGTTTGCGGGACTAATTGTCGCTTTCACATTTTTCTATACAGCTATTACTTTGAATCCTACACAGATGGCTGAAGATATGAAGCGTAACAATGGATTTATTCCAGGAATCAAACCTGGAAAGAGTACAGCTGACTATATTGATACTGTAATGTCTCGTATTACTCTGCCCGGTTCATTGTTTATCGCATTTATCGCTATTATGCCTGCCTTGGCGGGTATGCTTAATGTGCAGCAGAGTTTTGCTCAGTTCTTTGGCGGAACATCATTGTTGATTCTTGTCGGTGTAGTCTTAGATACTCTGCAGCAGATTGAAAGTCACTTGTTAATGCGCCATTATGACGGTTTGCTTAATTCTGGCCGTATTCATGGCAGAGGTGGTGTTCAAGCTTATTAAGAGATTTTGTTGTAATGAACATTTTTCTTAAGACCGAAGATGAAGTTGAGTTGATGCGCCGAGCTAACCTCTTAGTAGGTCGGACTCTTGGCGAATTGGCAAGATATATAAAACCGGGTGTGACGACCCTTCAATTGGATAAGATTGCTGACGAATTTATCCGTGACAACGGTGCTTTGCCAACATTTAAAGGTTTCCCTAGTCCACACGGAGGTCCGTTCCCCGCAAGTATCTGTACATCTGTTAATCAGGTGGTGGTTCACGGTATACCAGATGAAAAAAATGTACTCAAAGATGGTGACATCGTTTCTGTCGATTGTGGTACACTCTTGAATGGGTTCAATGGAGATTCTTGCTACACATTCTGCGTTGGTGAGGTTTCTGATGAGGTTAAGCAACTTCTTAGAACTACAAAAGAGGCTCTTTATTTAGGTATAGAAAGTTCAATTGCAGGTAACCATATCGGTGATATTGGATATGCAGTTCAGAGACATTGCGAGGAGCAGGGATTTGGTGTCGTTCGTGAATTTGTAGGTCACGGCATTGGTAAAGAGATGCATGAAGATCCGCAGGTTCCAAATTATGGTCGAAGAGGCAATGGTGTGCTGTTAAAACCTAGCATGTGTATTGCTATCGAACCGATGATAACGATGGGTGACAAGTCTGTGTGGATGATGCCCGATAAATGGACAATAACCACACGTGACGGTAAATATGCTGCACATTTCGAGCATACGGTAGTCGTCCGTAAGGGAAAGGCCGAAATTTTATCTTCATTTGAGGAAGTTGAACAAATAGAAGGCAAATTATATTAATATATGGCAAAACAATCAGCTATAGAACAAGATGGAACAATTGTAGAAGCATTGTCTAATGCAATGTTCCGTGTCGAGTTGGAGAATGGTCACGAAATTACTGCGCATATCTCAGGAAAAATGAGAATGCACTATATCAAGATTCTTACCGGTGATAAAGTTAAGGTAGAAATGAGTCCTTATGATTTATCTAAAGGTAGAATAGTATTTAGATACAAATAAAACAAAAAGATATATGAAGACAAGAGCATCATTGAAGAAACGTACCCCGGAGTGCAAAATCGTACGCCGCAAAGGGCGTCTGTTCGTTATCAACAAAAAAAATCCCAAGTATAAAATGCGTCAGGGATAACTAGTTTAAAACAAATTTTTTATTTATAAATATGGCAATAAGAATTGTTGGAGTAGATTTGCCCCAAAACAAGCGTGGCGAAATCGCATTGACCTATATCTATGGATTAGGTCGCAGTAGTTCAGCAAAGATATTGGATAAGGCAGGCGTAAGCCCCGACTTGAAGGTCAGTGAATGGACTGATGACCAAGCAGCTAAAATCCGTGAAATCATCGGCGCTGAATACAAAGTTGAAGGTGATCTCCGTTCGGAGATTCAGTTGAATATTAAGCGACTTATGGATATTGGTTGCTACAGAGGTATACGTCATCGTAATGGTCTTCCTGTTCGTGGTCAGAGTACTAAGAATAATGCTCGTACCCGTAAAGGTAAGAAGAAGACTGTTGCTAATAAGAAAAAAGCTACTAAATAATAATTAGTTATGGCAAAGAAAACAGTCAATTCAAAGAAAAGAAATGTTAAAGTTGATGCTATCGGACAGTTACACGTTCATAGTTCATTCAATAATATCATTGTGTCTTTGGCAAACAGTGAAGGTCAGATCATTTCTTGGTCTTCAGCAGGTAAGATGGGCTTCCGTGGAAGCAAAAAAAATACTCCGTATGCAGCTCAGATGGCAGCTGAGGATTGTGCTAAAGTTGCTTATGACTTAGGTCTTCGTAAAGTTAAAGCTTATGTAAAGGGACCAGGTAATGGCCGAGAGTCTGCTATACGTAGCATACATGGGTCAGGTATTGAGGTTACAGAGATTGTCGACGTTACGCCGTTACCACATAACGGATGCCGCCCTCCTAAGAGGAGAAGAGTATAATCTTTAACCGTATTGTAAAATAATAAAACAAAGTAATAAAATAGATATGGCTAGATATATAGGACCGAAATCAAAAATCGCCCGTCGATTTGGTGAGCCCATTTTTGGGCCTGATAAAGTTTTGTCCAAGAGAAACTTCCCTCCTGGACAGCATGGCAACAACCGTCACAAAAAACAGTCAGAATACGGTGTCATGTTGGCAGAGAAGCAAAAAGCTAAGTATACATACGGAGTGTTGGAACGTCAGTTTCGCAACATGTTCGAGAAAGCAGCTAGTTCAAATGGTATTACAGGTGAGATTCTTCTTCAGAATCTTGAGAGTCGTCTCGACAACATCGTGTTCCGTTTGGGTATTGCTCCTACTCGTGCAGCTGCCCGTCAGTTGGTAGGTCATAAGCATATTTCTGTCGATGGCAAGGTCGTAGGTATTCCTTCCTACTCAGTAAAGCCGGGCCAGATTATCGGCGTTCGTGAAAAATCAAAATCCCTTGAGGTTATTGATGCCGCCCTTGCTGGTTTTAACCATAGCAAGTATCCTTGGCTTGAATGGGATGAAAATTCAAAGAGCGGAAAGTTGCTTCACAAACCGGAGCGTGCCGACATCCCAGAGAATATAAAGGAACAGTTAATTGTTGAGTTGTACTCTAAATAAATCATTAAATTAATGGCGATATTAGCATTTCAAAAACCTGATAAAGTTATAATGTTGGAGGCTGACGCTAAATTCGGCAAGTTCGAATTTCGTCCGTTGGAGCCTGGATTTGGTGTTACTGTAGGTAATGCTCTCCGTCGCATTCTGCTTTCATCGCTTGAAGGTTATGCTATCAACACTATCCGTATAGGTGGTGTTGAGCATGAATTTTCTTCAGTGCCCGGTGTTAAAGAAGATGTAACCAACATTATCTTGAATCTGAAACAAGTTCGGTTCAAGCAAGTAGTAGAAGAATTCGAGAACGAGAAAGTTAGTATCTCAGTCGAGAATTCCACAGAATTCAAGGCTGGTGATATAGGTAAGTATCTGACTGGATTTGAAGTGTTAAACCCCGATTTGGTGATTTGTCATTTAGATGCCAAAGCTTCAATGCAGATTGATCTTACTATTAACAAAGGTCGTGGATATGTATCTTCTGATGAGAATCGTGAATTCTGTACCGATGTTAACGTGATACCAGTCGACTCTATTTACACGCCTATCCGTAACGTTAAATATACCGTCGAACCATATCGTGTTGAACAAAAAACAGACTATGATAAATTGGTTATTGATGTAACTACGGATGGTTCCATTCACCCGAAAGACGCCTTAAAAGAGGCTGCAAAGATTCTTATTTACCACTTTATGCTATTCTCAGATGAGAAGATAACATTGGAAACAACTGATGTTGACGGCAATGAAGAGTTTGATGAGGAAGTGTTGCACATGCGTCAGTTATTGAAGACCCGTCTTGTCGACATGAATTTGTCAGTACGTGCTCTCAACTGTTTGAAAGCAGCAGATGTAGAGACATTAGGCGATTTGGTACAATTCAATAAGACAGACCTTCTTAAATTCCGTAATTTCGGTAAGAAATCGCTCACTGAGCTTGATGATTTGCTCGAGAGTCTGAATCTGCAATTTGGAACCGACATTTCTAAATATAAATTAGACAAAGAATAAACAAAAATGAGACATAATAAAAAATTCAACCATCTGAGTCGTACTGCATCTCATCGTTCTGCCATGTTAGCAAACATGGCAATATCTCTGATTATGCACAAAAGAATCACTACGACTCTTGCCAAAGCCAAGGCTTTGAGAAAGTACGTAGAGCCCTTGATTACGAAGTCAAAGGAAGACACAACGAATTCTCGTCGTGTCGTATTCAGTAACTTACAAGATAAGTTTGCCATAACTGAGTTATTCAAGGAAATCTCCACAAAGGTGGCTGACCGCCCAGGAGGTTATACTCGTATCATTAAGTTAGGGACACGTAAGGGCGATACTGCTTCCATGTGCTTTATTGAACTTGTTGATTACGATGAGAATATGGCAAAGACGGTGTTAACGAAGAAGACTCGTACACGTCGCTCAAAGAAATCTACTGATGTGCCTAAGATTGAAGCTCCTGTAGCAGAAGAAGTAAAAGCTGAAGATGTTGCAGTGGCAGAGGAAGCTCCTACGGCAGAATAAATTCACAATTTATAAATTTTAAAAGCGTCTTTCTATTATGAAAGGCGCTTTTTTTATTATAATCTTAAAATTTTTACCTAAATAATGAATTTTGTATACTAATATTCTTATATTTGCACAGTTTTTTTAATATTCAGGAATATGAGAAAAGTTTTAATTTTATCAGTTTGTTCCATATTGCTTTTTACAAGTTGTGGTACATATACAGGTCAAGGAGCGGCAGTCGGCAGTTATGCAGGGTCTATTTTTGGCTCAGCCATAGGGGGAATTATCGGAGGCCCTAGAGGTTCTGATGTTGGTACTTTGGTAGGAATGGCAGGCGGGGCCGTGGTAGGTGCGTCGGTCGGTGCCGCTGCAGATCAAAAGGTTGCATCTGATTATCAGGATTACCGAAACGAAAGACGAAAAAATGATTACTTCCAGAATAGAATCGATAGTAGTAATTTTTCTGATCGTAATTATACGCCTGGAGATGATCGTATTAATATGTATAATGGCGAAACCTATACTGGTAGTTATAGTGCAGCCATTCCTCGTACTTATATTCCAAGCCATGACTCAAGCGTTAGTCCAGGATTTTCTTATAAGCTTAATTCTGCTTTAGAGATTATCCATCTACGATTTGTCGATGCTAATCGGGATAAAAGTATAAATGCTGGGGAAGAGTGCAAGATTATATTTGAGGTTATGAATCGCTCAAACTCTGTGTTATATGATGTACAACCTATAGTGGTTGAGTCATCAGGGAACAGACATCTATTTATATCATCCGGCATCCATGTAGAAAGTCTTCAACCAGGAACAGGCATTCGATATACAGCAATGGTAAAGGCCGATAAACATTTGAAAGACGGTACTGCCATATTCCATATATCTGCTGTACAAGGAAAGGGTATCTTAACATCTAAAACTAATGAAATAGAGATCCCTACAGTATCATACAGGTAAGTTTAATAATAAAAAATGCAGGATATGAAAATCATACCCTGCATTTTTTATTATATTTTGTCGAGAGCTTGTTTAATGTCCTCGAGAATGTCTGTAGAATCTTCAATGCCGACAGACAGACGAATTAAATCAGGAGCAATACCTGCAAGTTTAAGTTGTTCGTCAGACAATTGTCTGTGAGTGTGACTTGCAGGGTGAAGAACACATGAACGAGCATCAGCCACATGAGTAACAATACATATAAATTCTAACGAATCCATAAACTTAATGGCAGTATCACGATTGCCTTTTAATCCGAAAGCGATAACCCCACAAGAACCGTTGGGGAGGTATTTCTGTCCTAATGCATAATTCTTGTTATCTTTAAGCCCGCAGTAGTTTACCCATGCTACGCGCGAATCGTTATTCAGAAATTCTGCAACAGTCTGTGCGTTTTTGCAATGTTGTGGTATTCTTAGATGAAGAGTTTCCAAACCAATATTAAGCAGAAAAGAATTTTGTGGACTAGGTATTGACCCGAGATCACGCATCAGTTGGGCTGTCACCTTTGTTATATATCCCATTTTTCCGAAGGCTTTTACATAAGTTAACCCATGGTATGAATCATCAGGAGTACAAAGACCAGGATATTTATCGGCATGCACATTCCAGTCAAAGTTGCCACTGTCCACGATGCAGCCTCCTACCGTCATGGCATGCCCATCCATGTATTTTGTAGTAGAATGGGTTACGATATCAGCACCCCATTCAAAAGGTCGACAGTTAATAGGAGTCGCAAATGTATTATCAATAATAAATGGAACTCCGTTTTTATGAGCGATTTTTGCAAACTTTTCTATGTCCAGAACGTTACAGCTAGGATTAGAAATAGTTTCACCGAATAGACATTTCGTATTTGGGCGGAAAGCCTTCTGAATTTCTTCCTCACTACCTTCTGGATTTACGAATGTACATTCGATTCCTAATTTCTTAATAGTAACGTTGAACAGATTGTATGTACCTCCATAAATTTCGTTAGAGGCTACAATGTGGTCGCCAGCTTCGCAGATGTTGAATACTGCAAAAAAGTTGGCAGCTTGCCCTGAAGATGTCAAGATTGCACCCACACCACCTTCGAGTACCGAAATCTTTGATGCAACCGCATCGTTCGTGGGATTTTGTAGTCGTGTATAAAAATATCCAGAATCCTTAAGGTCAAACAGTCTAGCCATCTGTTCACTGTTGTCATATTTGAAAGTAGTACTCTGGTAAATTGGTAGAACCCTTGGTTCTCCGTTCTTTGGTTGCCATCCCGCCTGTACGCATAGGGTCGCTTTACTTCTTTTCTTTTCCATTTTTATTAGTTACAGTATTATTCGTATTCTTTTTACTTTTACTATCTTTACTGTTTCTGTTAAGAGTCGTATTTTACCATTTTGGTCTTGTTTTGTAGTCTTTGTCTGTTTCCCCTAATTCTAGTATAGGAATATCCTCATTTTCTAAACGAAATGGAACAATTGCATTTTGGTATACTTCAGCTTCGACTAGAGCTATTCCTCTCGATAATATTCCAAGTCGTTTTGCTGCGGCGTATGATAAGTCGATTATTATATTTTTCCCAAAAGGTCCCCTGTCTGTCACTTCTACAATTACCTCCGTACCATCTTGAGGATTTTTTACTTTTAGCATTGTACCGAAAGGATAATACTTATGTGCGCAAGTCATACTGTCGCAATGGTATTTTTTCCCATTACTCATCTTTCTTCCATTGGCATTTTTAGAATAATAAGTAGCTTTACCTCTTTCTTGAGAGAAGAGAGAGGTAAAGCAAAATATTAGAATTAGAACAACTACGTTTCTTCGATAATGCACTCCTTATTTTTTTATTATTATACTATGCCTTGAGCCATCATTGCATTAGCCACTTTCATAAATCCGGCAATATTAGCACCTTTGACGTAATTGATAAAATTGTCATCTTCTGTACCGTATTTGACGCATTGCTCGTGGATGCTGTGCATAATTTCATGCAGTCGCTTATCCACTTCTTCTGCACTCCAGCTAAGTCTGATAGCATTTTGACTCATTTCCAATCCAGATGTAGCCACTCCGCCCGCATTCACGGCTTTACCAGGTGCATACAGGGCTTTAGCAGCTAGGAACGTATCGATAGCTTCGGGTGAGCAACCCATGTTTGATACTTCCGCTATACAAAGTACGTTATTTTTTATGAGATTTTGTGCATCTTCGCCATTTAATTCATTTTGTGTAGCACAAGTTAACGCAATTTCACACTTAATCTCCCACGGCCTGCGGTCAGCAACAAATGTACTACCTTTGAATTTGTCGGCATAAGGTGCTACGACATCATTACCGCTAGCTCGTAATTCCAGCATGTAATCTATTTTTTCTCCGTAGATACCATTAGGGTCATAAATATAACCATCGGGCCCACTGATTGTTATTACCTTACCCCCGAGTTCTGTGGCTTTCTTTACCGCGCCCCAAGCCACATTACCGAAGCCACTCACAGCAATGTTCTTCCCCTTAATGTCAATACCTCTAGTCTGCAACATTTGATTGACGAAATAAAGAGCTCCATATCCTGTTGCTTCAGGGCGAATAAGAGAGCCACCCCATTCAATACCCTTTCCAGTAATCATTCCGCTCCACTGGTGTGTAAGCTTTTTATACATTCCAAACAGATAACCAATCTCTCGTTGACCTACACCGATATCACCAGCAGGTATATCTTCTTCAGGTCCGACCACCTTAAATAATTCCGTCATGAAAGCCTGACAGAATCTCATTACCTCTGCGTCACTTTTTCCTCTGATGGAGAAGTCTGAGCCACCTTTTCCTCCGCCCATAGGTAATGTAGTAAGTGCATTTTTGAAAGTCTGTTCAAAGCCTAAGAATTTAAGTATTGATAGGTTTACTGAAGGGTGAAATCTCAATCCTCCTTTGTATGGACCGATAGCACTGTTAAATTGTACTCTGTATCCGATATTTACATGAACCTCTCCGTGGTCATCAACCCATGGCACACGGAACGTCAGAATACGCTCAGGCTCAACAACACGTTCGATAAGTTTCGCCTTTTCAAATTCAGGATGTTGATTATACACATCTTTTATTGAAACTAGCACTTCTCTTACTGCTTGCAGATATTCTGCTTCGCCGGGATGTCTCTTTTCCAAGCTATACATGATTTGATGGATGTCCATAGTAATATTTTTTTAATTTATTAACTGCCATTTTGTTGTTAACTAATGGCAAATATAGTAGTATCTGCTGACATCTGCAAGTATTTTCTGTATTATTTTTGTATCAATACTTACTTTCTGCTAAAATAGCGTACTCTTTCTTCCTTTCCTCAGCTCCATTTTTTTTGCAATCTGTGATGAAGTTCTGTCATAGCCTAATCCCAGATAAATCAAGCCATAGAAAGTACGTTCGATATTCTAGAATCCTACATATTGTTAAATATAAGACTCTGAATGCTAAATATTTACAATGTCTATTTTCCCATTTATTATTCATCTATCCTACATTCATCGTAACCGCCTACGTTGACCGCCTTGTCCTAAGCAAAAGTCTTGAAGCCTTAATTGTTTCAAGCCTTTTTCCACATATCAGGAAGTAGTTCCCTATATTTTTCTATAGGAGCATTTTCTTCAAGATTT
>Ga0302285_10000048_pt1 | contig 77905 bp, 61 predicted proteins | sample III_Fen_E2_2_FD_200455 | JGI IMG/M metagenome (GOLD analysis project Ga0302285, IMG submission 200455) | Peat permafrost microbial communities from Stordalen Mire near Abisko, Sweden - III_Fen_E2_2 | ecosystem: Environmental > Terrestrial > Soil > Wetlands > Permafrost | place: Sweden: Abisko... | reverse complement strand
TTAAAAAAAAACAATCTGTGAAAATCACATTTTCTAGATCCAACGCACGTAACAGAAATCCTGACGGTGAGGCAAGTCCTCATTTTTAGGGAACATACGGAAACCATATTTAAAGGTTCCGGCCATATTCATCTGAAATGCCAGATTGAAAAATAACTTCGTGCCTTCCGTTTTGACAAGTTTAAGTTCCTGAACATCATAAAGTGTATCCACATTGTTTTTTCCTATTTTGGTGGATACCAGTTCAATCCCAATGCCCTTATCGTTTATTCCGTGGACATCGATAACAATATTTATATCGTATACTTCACCAACTTCAGGAGTATGCATTAATTTTTCAGGGACATCCATTAAAACTACTTCAATATTATCCCAACCACCTGCAATTTTTTCTTTCCAGGCAGCAATTTCTTTGGCTTTGGCAAACTTGTTAGCTTTAAGCAATCCCGAACGTGTAGCTAATTTTGTATAAAAACGAGATATATAATCATCGATCATTCGTTTCGTTGTAAAGCGGGGAGTAATCTGAGCGATGGAGTTCTTTATCACCTGTACCCATTCAGGAGAATATCCTAATGTGTTTTTAGCATAATACAGCGGAATGATTTCGTTTTCAAGCATGCTGTAAATAGTTGCCGCATCCAATTGATCCTGATGTACATCATTTTCGAAAGTACGTTTCTCGGTTAATGCCCATCCGGCACCTTTTACATAGCCTTCAAGCCACCAGCCATCGAGAACTGAAAAGTTAAGGACGCCATTCATTTGGGCTTTTTCACCGGAGGTACCCGAAGCTTCCAAAGGACGTGTGGGAGTATTCAACCAAATGTCGACACCACAGACCAACCGTTTGGCAAGGCGCATATCATAATTTTCAAGGAAAACCACTTTTCCAAGAAACTGGGGCATGCGTGATATCTCAACAATCCGTTTAATCAATCCTTGTCCACCTCCATCAGCAGGGTGAGCTTTTCCGGTAAAGATAAACTGAACCGGTTTTAATGGATTATTGACAATACGTTCCAAACGTTCCAGGTCAGTAAACAACAAATGAGCCCGTTTATAGGTTGCAAAACGGCGACCAAAGCCTATTATCAAAGCATTCGGATTGATGGCTTCAAGTACGGATACAATTCTTGATGGATCGCCCTGATTCTTCAACCAACTTTCACGAAATTGAACTTTTATATAATCGACCAGTTTATTTTTAAGGCCCATACGGGTATTCCATATTTCCTGATCAGGAATTTTATAAACGCCTTCCCAGATCTTCATATTCGATTGGTCGGCATAAAAATCCTTTGTAAAGTATTTCTCATAAACTGATTTCCAATCCGAGGAAGTCCAGGTTGGAAGGTGAACACCATTCGTCACATAACTAACGTGTAATTCTTCAGGGAAATAACCTTTCCAGATCGGTTGAAACATTTCCTGTGATACTTTTCCGTGTAACCAGCTTACTCCGTTTACTTCCTGACAGGTATTACATGCAAATGTACTCATACTGAATTTCTCATTATGGTCACCCGGATGTTCACGTCCCATATCAATAAATTCGTCCCAGCTGAGGTTTAATTTATCAGGATATTCACTCATGTATTTTTTGAACAGATTTTCATCAAAACTGTCGTGTCCTGCCGGAACCGGTGTATGGACTGTATAAAGTGAACTTGATCGTACTATTTCCAGTGCTTCATTAAATGAAAGGTTTTTATCGGCAATCAAATCGACCAACCGTTGAGCATTAATTAAAGCAGCATGTCCTTCATTGCAATGGTAAACCTGTTTTTCAATACCTAACTTTTTAAGTGCCAGAATACCGCCAATTCCGAGCATTATTTCCTGCTTCATACGGTTTTCCCAATCACCGCCATAAAGCTGGTGTGTGATAGAACGGTCATATTCACTGTTCATGTCGTTATCGGTATCCAGCAGATAGAGTGCAATACGCCCCACCGAGACTTTCCACAAATAAGAATACACAATTCGACCCGGATAAGGAACTTCAATAATCACAGGCTGATCATTCTCATCTTTCATTTGTTCCAATGGAAGGTTATTGAAATTCTGAGCTTCATAAACCGCCACCTGTTGACCATCTACCGAGAGTGACTGAGTAAAATATCCATAACGATACAAGAATCCAATGGCTGTCAAATCAACATTGCTGTCGCTTGCTTCTTTCAGATAATCACCTGCCAGTACCCCTAAACCACCCGAATAGATTTTCAATACTTCGGTTAAGCCGTATTCCATACTGAAATAGGCTATAGATGGAACGTCAGTTTTTTTGGGAACGTTTAAATATTTTTTAAATTCTGTGTATACCGTTTCTACTTTATTAATAAATTCAGTATTTTTACCCATTGCGACCAACTTTTCATAGTTCAGTATGTTCAGTAGCAATACAGGATTAGAAGATGAATCAATCCATGCCTGCCTGTCGATCTGACGAAACAAATTCTTGGCCTCACTATCCCACGTCCACCAGATATTCTGGGCAATCTCTTCTAATTTATTCAAACTCTTCGGTAAATGTGATTTCACATTGATTTCCTTTAAGTTCGTTTCATTTACATTGTTAACTTTAAGTTTCATAAGCTTTATATCTTTAACATAACTAATACTGAAATTCGATTCTAAGTGAGACAACCCGATTATTTATTGCAGACTTAAAAATCAAGTTACAAAAATAATTAAAAACGTCTAATAAACGATAGAATGCATTCTAAAACAATTCATATTCATTACAATCGTTTGCATAAGATTTTATCCTATCTCTTTCATCCTTTTATTCTTCTTTAAAAGGGCAATGTTATAGGCTTTATCATAAAAGTGTATAAAATGTTTCCATTGAGCTTTTTCGGCAATTACCGCAGCTTTCTTCCGAACGTTTTTAATTTCACTTTCATTAAATGAGGAAAATTGCTGAATCATACCCGCAATGTTTCTTGCCACGGTATACCCATTGTAATCCGAACGATGGATCACTCCTACACCCTGATCGATATCATGAAGATTGTGGGATACCCATTGACCAAAACCGGATAAATCGGTAGTAATGGTAGGTACCGAAAATGCTATGCTCTCCAGAGGGGTATATCCCCAGGGTTCATAATACGAAGGAAATACAGTGAGGTCCATACCTATCAACAAATCGTAGTACGGTTTGTTGAAAATACCATCTTCACCATTTAAATAAGAGGGAACAAAAATTATTTTAACCGCCTGCGACTGTGCGTTGGTAAAATGGTACCAATGTATGGCAGACATAATAGGGTCACCGTAATAATCGTGCAATTCGTGAGTTGTAAAATGATTCCACGACTGAAGTTTGTTTCCGGGATGATTCAGGCAGGAAGCCAGGTCAATCCGTGAACCGATGATATAAGAAGGAACCATTATAAATACAACAATTTCTTTTGATAAATCTTTATATTCAGTCAGCATTTTTAAAGATTCAAGGAATGTATCGATCCCTTTGTTCTTATATTCGTAGCGGCCTGCAGTACTGATAAATAATGCATTATCTGTCAATTCATAGCCTAGTAATGACTCCGCAACTTTTCGAAGTGATGCCCGCGCTTCTTTCCGTTTTACAGCGAAATCTTTTCCTTTCGGTAAAAACCCGTCTTCCCATCCATTGGGAGTGATCACATCCGGCTTTTTATCCAACAACTGTTCGCATTCAATACCGGTTATTTCACTTACTGTTGTAAAGCAATCGGCCAAATGAGCAGCTATCTTCTCCGTAGAATGTTTCGAGACCATATTCAATTCATACGACATTTGATCGCCGTTGTACTCATTGATATAATCGTAGAGGGGTTTGTGGTTTCCGGCGATCGAACGTCCTATGGAAGTGGCATGTGTAGTAAATAATGTAGCTACTTCAGGGAGGTTGTTTTTAATATAAAATTCACCAAAAGTGGTCATCCATTCATTAAAATGAGCAACTACCTGATTTTCTGAACTCAACTTATAAAAACGGTAATAACTCTCGATAATCATTCCCGTAGAGTAACCAAATATAGAAGATTCGTCATAATCACCATTGGCAGCAATTGAATTAACTCCAGTCTGCTCCCAGACACGGGTATAAATTTCGTTTTTCTGAATCATCAACGGTATAAAATCAACCAACACCGCTATTGGGTTACCCGGAATATTCCAACGTCCGACCCGTATTTTTAAATGATATTTTTCATCGGTATATTTCTTCCAATCGTCAAACAGATCGTGGGTTTCTTCAAAATACGGACAATGTTTGTCCATCCAAATATCAGGACCTATAAAAATCAGTTTGTCGGGGTGGGTTTGCTGAAGTGTTGCTGCACGTGATGAAAGGACTGTATAAATCCCTCCAACCATATTACAGACTTCCCAACTTGTTTCAAATATGTATTCAGGTTTTAATGTTTGTGGCATGAATTATTTATATTAGAAAATAAAGCAAAGATAATATTATTATGTGCAAAATTTTGTTATCGTTCCATAAGTCTACAGGTTTAACAAAGTTTGAAGGCATTTTACTTCATTATTTTTTGATATTTTCAATAATATTTCATTCAAAATAAGATTTTAACATAGACACATCTATCAATCAGCGCGTTACAAATTCATTAAATATATCTTAAATAAGAACATATTTGTTTATAAATGTTTTGTTTCGCCATTCAATTTTATTTAACTTTGTATTTGATTTAAACATTATGTATAATTTTAATCCTGTAATGTATGAAAAAGTCAATGATGCTATTTTCTCTTCTTCTTTTTTTTCTAATTTCTTTCGGACAGGAAACAGTTTTTATTGAAACCTGTGGCAATACAGATGTTCTTTCTGCCAAAAAAGTAGATGTATATACAGACTGGGACAATCCGCTTCCAATCACTTTTTCCAGAACTACTTCCCTGGATGGAATTGCTGACGTACGGACAACTACAACAGCCTCCAATCATGTCTGGTTTCCATCCGATAAAAATTCTGATTTAATTATATCAAACATACCGGTTGCCGGATTCACACATCTGAAATTATCTTTTGATATTGCAGCTTATAAATTAGCAGGTGCTGATGCTAATAAATTGAGCCTCTATTGTAACAACAGTATATTGAGGGTCCCTTCCCTGACTTTCCCCACTTCAAAATTCGTAACCATACCCGATATTGCACTTGCAAATTCCGAAATGATCAATCTTAAATTCGTATATACGGCCGAGAAAAATGCCAATGGATATCGCCTGGACAATTTCAGAATTACCGGCGAAAAAACGACCTCCAGTGTGATAAATCCGGCATCAAAAACGATAAAGCTATTTATTTCCGGTCGTAAATTGGTACTCCCGGACTTTCCCTGCGGAACAATTGTAGAAATATGTAATCTGTATGGATTAAATGTTCAAACCTCCGTGCTAAATAATGGTTCAACAGAACTCAATCCCAACTTATTGAAAGGATTGTATATCGTCCGTGTTGGCAATTTATCATCAAAAATCATGTTTTAATTCAAAAAGATACCAATCAACTAAAAGCCATTGATACAATTCAGTATCAATGACTTTTGTATTTTACAGCATCAAATCAGGCAGGTGTTCATAGTATTATATTTGTTTACTCCTCTTTATTAATGCTCAAAACAATTTCAAATTAAGTATTGATGAATTCTATTTCCACTATCCTACACTTTTTTCGTTCATAGTCTGAATAAAAATAAAACCTGTTTCACTTATACCTTTCTGTTTTCATAATCTCAAAGTACATGATTCAAATGAGAAAGCTCAATACTGTGAATGTTTCAAAATTAAAAAAAAAGAATTCGGAAGGTGAAAGTATTCATATTCAGAATAAAAAAGGACAGCACTACCTTATCAAAACAAGTTCGGGAACTTTTAAAGTGTAGTTACAAAAATTGATCATTTAAAAATTCACTGAAGGCTATTCCAAAAAGGCTGGTTTTTTTTCAAGACATCCCCTCTCCCCCATTGCCCACCATTAAAGCATTGCATGAAATTAAATGTAATTTATTTCAAAACTTTTTAACCATAAGGCACGTTTTATTCAATAGAAAATCCTATTTTTAGTGCTGAAATAAATAATATTAGTTTTCTTCATAATTAAACAGTTAATAGTATGGGAACCAAGAAAAATTTTGTCCTGGACACGAATGTTATTCTACACGATTACAATTGCGTCCATAATTTTGAAGAAAATGATATTTACATTCCGATAGTAGTACTCGAGGAGCTCGATCATTTTAAAAAAGGAAATGAACAAATCAATTTTAATGCCCGTGAGTTTGCCCGTGAGCTCGACTTAATTGCCGATGACAAACTGTTCAAGAAAGGAGCTGATCTGGGAGCCGGAAAAGGACGTTTATTTATTCTTACCGGAGGAGAATATCCTGACATTATTGCAAAATCGTTTATTGAAAAGACCTCCGACCACCGCATCCTGGCAACCACATATACATTGCGTGAAAACAAGAAAAACAGCCGTACCATACTGGTCACCAAAGACATCAACCTGAGGATGAAAGCTCTCTCGCTGGGTCTTGAGGCAGAAGATTATATCAATGACAAAGTCACCGATTTCAAGGTTTTTGAAAAAACTCATGAAACATATGAAAATATTCCACCCGAACTGATCGACAGGTTGTACAAAGCTGATGGCACGATCCCGGTGGATGAACTCGAATTTGCATCGGACATTGAACCGCAGGAATGTTTTATCCTGAAAAGTGTCCGTTCGAGTGTTCTGGCCCGGTATATCCCGCAGTCGGGCATGGTAAAACGAATCGAAAAAGAACGTTCGTTTGGCATCGAACCCCGGAATGCAGAACAGGCATTTGCGATGAATGTTTTGCTGGATGATGATGTAAAACTGGTAGCTTTAACGGGAAAATCGGGTACCGGAAAAACGTTGCTGGCCTTTGCCGCTGCCCTTCAAAAAAACGATTCGTATAAACAGATTCTACTCGCCCGCCCCATTGTGGCATTGAGTAACAAAGATCTGGGTTTTTTACCGGGTGATGAAAAACAAAAGATTGCTCCCTATATGCAACCTTTATTTGACAACCTGAATGTGATCAAACACAACTTTTCGTATCAGGGAAAAGAAATCAGGCAGATTGAGGAAATGCAAAAAAATAATCAATTGGTGATTGAAGCGCTGGCGTATATCAGAGGTCGAAGTCTGAGTGATACTTTCTTTATAGTGGATGAAGCTCAGAACCTGACTCCCCATGAAATCAAAACAATTATTACCCGGGCCGGTGAAGGAACTAAAATTGTATTTACAGGCGACATACAGCAAATTGATTCGCCCTACCTGGATATGTTTTCGAATGGACTGGTCTATATGATCGACCGGATGCGGGGACAGGCTTTATTTGCCCATATCAATCTGGTAAAGGGTGAAAGGAGCTCGTTATCTGAATTAGCAAGCGACCTGTTGTAGTTAGGAATGAGGAATGAGGAATGAGAGATGAGGAAGAGGTAAGAAGTAAGAAAAAAAATGGAATATTGATAAATGATAGATCATTTAATTGTTTTGTATTATTATTAAAAATAAAATTTTAATAGTAATAATTGTAGTTTATCACCTTTATAACTTATTATCCTTACTTGTTACCAACAATAAACTATCATCAATATTCCAATGAATAACTTACTACCACTTACTACCGCAAGCTACAAACAATAAAATACCAACTACCAACTATGCAGAATCCTGCCACTATAACCAACATCCTGGGAACAGAGAAAATAGGGAAACTTATCTGGAAATATTCTCTTCCAGCCATTGTAGGTACGGTAGTCATGGCACTTTACAATATCATTGACAGAATTTTTATAGGTCAGGGAGTTGGACCATTAGCCATATCAGGATTAGCTTTAACCTTTCCATTCATGATGCTGCTTATGGCTTTTGGCCTGTTGATCGGGGCGGGTTCGGCTGCTCGTATTTCCATCACATTGGGAGAGAACAACCGGGAGAAAGCAGAGAAAATACTGGGCAATGCATTTACACTCACATTAATCATTTCGGGTAGTGTGATCATCCTCTCATATATTTTCATGAGTGATTTGCTCAGGTTGTTTGGCGGTACTGAAAAAACAATCCGCTATGCCGAAGATTTCATGCGAATCATTATTCCCGGAGGAATATTCTCGGCATTAAGTTTTGGCTTCAACAACATCATGCGTGCATCGGGATACCCTAAAAAGGCCATGTACACCATGATCATATGCGCCATTCTAAATGCTATCCTCGACCCTATATTCATATTTTGGTTTCACTGGGGCATCCAAGGTGCTGCAATAGCTACCAATATATCGTACATTGTCGGCACTATATGGGTCCTCTCACATTTCATGAAAAAGGATTCAAATTTGCAATTTAAGCGTAAAAATTTCAGATTGGAAAAAGACATTGTTCTATCGATTATCAGCATCGGCCTGTCACCATTCAGCATGCAACTGGCTGCCAGCTTCGTGATCATACTGGTCAATGCAACCCTGATTCATTATGGAGGAGATTTAGCCATTGGTGCATTTGGCATTATAAATAGCATTAACACGTTGATTGTCATGATTATTATCGGATTAAATCAGGGGACACAACCTATAATTGGGTATAATTATGGTGCTAAATTATATGACAGGATGTTCAGGACATTAAAGTATGCAGTGGTTATAGCAACCGGGCTTACAACAATTGGATTCATCACCGGCACGTTTTTACCGGCTGCAATGGCTTCGCTATTCACACGGGATCTTGAATTACAGGCTATTGCAACGAAAGCACTCCGCATTTCAGTGACCATGTTTCCAATCGTAGGGATTCAAATTGTGGTTACCAATTTTTTTCAGTCGATCGGGAAAGCAAAAATATCAATTTTCCTTAGCCTGACTCGACAATTTTTATTTTTGGTACCTTGTTTGCTTATTCTGCCTCCGGTATATGGACTTACAGGTGCCTGGGCGGCAATGCCGGTATCAGATTTTTTTTCAACGATCATCACTATGTTTACTATCTTTTTTTATAACCGTAAATTCAGGAAAAAAGCGGTTGTGTAGATGGGAGAACTAAGAGCAGAGATTAAAGAAAAGTGAGAGAAAGAAAAAGAGAGCAAAGAATAAAAAATGAAGAATGAATCTTTATACTGAGAAGAGAAAGAAATTAAAACATGATTTATAACCAGACTACAGTCAATCTTTTTTATAAATAGCAACTCATGTGCGTAAATAAAGTGATAAGTTCAGGCGTTTAGACAGCCTAAGTCTATTGTCTGTTTTTATTAGAACGTAACTCATACTTTTTAATGCCGGGTAGGGTTACCGATAGACACAAGCCGGAGCCATTAGAATTGGACGGTCATTGAACCTATGCCTATAAAGTGAATAACGATACAATACAACAAGGACGTGAAAATCAGTTGATTTTCACGTCCTTGCTATATTGTAATCTCTTGATTTATTTTTGAACCAGTACCCAGGCATCCGGGAAACGGTTTACAATGGCTCTGATACGTGAATGAGCCAGGTTATAATCATTAAACGAGGAAATTAATACCCGATACATTCCTTTTTCATTTACAACAATGATTGCTTTGTTACCTTCAGTAATCAAAGTAGATTGTAATCCTTTTGCATTGGTTTGTTTTGTAAAGCTACCGACAACCACATAATATTTATATTTTAGGGCATCTTTATCGCCATCTACCAGACTGAAATTTTCATTACGGGTTACTTCATTTTCTTTCACTTCTTCTTTTACTGTTTCTTTTACTTCTTCTTTGGCAACAGGTTCGTTGTAGGTCGTTGCAGGAGGCGTTACTACTGTCTTAGAAGTTGTGGCTTCAATATTTGCGCCAGCAGGTATTTCAGCTATCTTTTGTTTTGTTTTACAGGCAGATGTAGCTAACATTACAATAGCTAAAGCAAGGGTTAATCTGATTGTTCGGTTCATTTTTTTTTATTTTACTGATTAATTTTTATAGCAAAAGTCGAATGTCAAAAGTAAAGACTGTGCATATCTGTGTATTATAGCCAGACATTTGACCGGCGACTTTATCAATGACACTACAAAGATGATAAGAAATTTGCAGGTAAACAAATAGTCAGGATATTTTTTATATAAAATTTACTGATTTGCTCAAACAAAATGCCCCTTGCAGACGTTTAAGTTTTATAGAAGTCAAGATCAATCGATTTATTAACATATAAAACAGTAGAATTATGAAATTTACATTGCCAGAATTACCTTATGCTCACAATGCATTGGAACCCATTATCAGTGAAAGAACCATTAGTTTTCATTATGGAAAACATCATCAAACATATGTAAACAACCTGAATGGTCTAGTTGTTGGAACCGAATTTGAAAATTCAGATCTTGAAGCGATAATTAAAAAATCGGAAGGTCCAATATTCAATAATGCAGCACAAATCTGGAATCATACCTTTTATTTTTTGTCATTGACACCAAATAAAGGAAGTGAACCGGGCAGTAAGTTACTGAAAGCAATAAATGATGGTTGGGATTCGCTTGACAACTTCAAAGTAGAATTCAACAAAGCCGCTGTTGCCGTATTTGGATCAGGATGGGCCTGGCTTGTAAAAGATGCAGATGGTAAACTTTCCATTGTGAAAGAAAGTAATGCCGGTAATCCACTGACACGTGGTTTGACTCCTATAATTACATTTGATGTTTGGGAACATGCCTATTATCTCGATTATCAAAACCGTCGTGCCGATTATGTTGCCGCTCTATGGGATTTAGTTGACTGGAAAATTGTTTCGGAACGATACTAAAAATCTTTTTTTAAACTTTTTTACAAACCGGATTGATAGAATTATCGATCCGGTTTTTTAATTGGAATTAGAAGAAAATGTATTTTAATCATTTTTTTATAATTCAATAACACATGTTAAAAATCACAATGAAACATTCATTTTACTAAAAATTGATAGGGCTTTGTATTGAAGTGTTCTAAAAAAATTATCTTTGCACTCACTAAAAAATATTTTCCGCCTAACAGGGAACAAAAAAGCTATAAATAATTTAAGAAACCAAGCGAATGAAAAACTTATCACTCATTTTTAATGCCATCCTTGCGATTGCTGTTGTTGTTCTATTTGTATTGGTGCTCGGTAATAAAAGCAATACGATAGCCAAACAAACAGTTACAGGAAAAGATGTTATCACGAAAGGCAAGTTACCTATTGCTTATATCAACATCGACTCATTATTGCTGCATTATCAATTTGCAAAAGAAGCAAATGAATCATTAATTAAAAAACAGGAAGAATCACGTCTGACCATTAATTCGAAAGCCCGTCAATTGCAGGCAGAAATGGGTGATTTTCAACATAAACTTGAAAACAATGCATTTTTAAGCCGCGAACGTGCCGAACAGGAACAGGCACGATTACAAAAGAAGCAACAGGACCTTCAGGTATTGGATGGTGATTTAAGCAAACAATTAGTACAGGTTCAACAAAAAATGAGTGAACAGTTGCGTGATACGATCAATACATTTATGAAAGACTACAACAAGGATCATAAATACCAGTTGATTATAAGCAACACGTCAAGTGACAACATCCTTTATGCAGATAAATCATACGATATCACTGCAGAAGTTACCAAGTTACTGAACGAACGTTACGATGCAAAAAAATAGTTTCCAGGGATTAAATTCAAAAAAGAATACAAAAAAAGCGCAAATTTATCATTTGCGCTTTTTTTTATTCTGATATTTTGAACAGATTCGTTTATTTAGTCTCAACTCCTCTGAAGGATTGATAGAAAGAAGACAATGCATAGATCAAAACCATGACTACCCATGAATTGGAACCTGTAAACATAAAGTAGCAGGCAACACCGAGCATCAGGCTTGTCAGGAATCCCAACCGTGCCAACCGTTGTTGAGTTTTATCTTCCGTTTTGGTTTCATAGGCATTTTTCCCCTGAATAAAGATCAACAAAGCAGCTCCCACTGAAAAAATGTAAGGGGCATACCTGATATCGAAAAGTCGGGCAAATGCGCCCAAAATTGTAATAGTGCCGGCAACAATAAATAAAATCTGAGAAGGTTGTTTTTCTTTCATTCTTTAATAATAAAAATATCTTCGTTTTCTTTTTTCATAAAATAATGTTCCCTGGCAAACTTTTCCAAATTAGCATTGCTTGACTGGAGTTCAAATTTCTTTAGCTTGTTTGATTTAATTTCATCCTGATAAAAATTATATTCTTTCTCCAGTTCGTGAATCTTTCGATCCGTCTGCCAACGATGAATTAAATTATGTTGATCAAAGAAAGTCACAAAAATAATGTACGCCAGGAATACTATCAGATACTTATTCAACAGTATCTTCCCGAGTTTTTTCCCAGTACTATTAAAAAATGCCATGATAATTCAAGTTACAAGTTTTCGGAATAATTAATACAGATAAGCACTCTGGCAAACGATTTATAAAATAACAAATCATTTATCGGGACAAAGGTAAGCAATTTTTAGGTTCATTCTTTTTTTTGGAGAATTCTTTTTTTTTGATCTGCAGTACCTGAATTTTTCAGTATATTTGCAGACAAAAGCAGAATAAGGTTTCAATTTATGGATAATTTCATTGTTTCGGCCCGCAAATATCGTCCGTCGTCTTTCAATTCGGTTGTGGGTCAACTGGCTTTGACTACTACGCTAAAAAACGCAATCAAAAGCAATCATTTAGCACATGCTTATTTATTTTGCGGACCCCGTGGAGTAGGTAAAACAACATGTGCCCGTATTTTTGCCAAAACCATCAACTGCCAAAATCTGACAGCCGATGCAGAAGCTTGTAACGAATGTGAATCATGTGTTTCTTTCAATGAACAACGGTCGTATAATATCCACGAACTGGATGCTGCCTCCAACAACGGAGTAGACGACATTCGCTCGCTGACAGATCAGGTGCGTATTCCGCCTCAAATAGGCAAGTATAGTGTCTATATCATTGATGAAGTCCACATGCTCTCACAGGGCGCATTCAATGCCTTTTTAAAAACACTGGAAGAACCACCTGCACATGCCATTTTCATTCTGGCAACAACCGAAAAACATAAAATTATCCCGACGATACTTTCACGTTGTCAGATTTACGATTTCAACCGGATAACAGTAGCTGATACCGTGAAACATTTGCAGTATGTAGCCAAACAGGAAGGTGTAACAGCAGATGTTAACGGATTAAATATCGTAGCCCAGAAAAGCGAAGGTGGAATGCGGGATGCATTGTCTATTTTCGATCAGCTGGTAAGTTTCTGTGGCAATAACATTACCTATCAGGGCGTAATTGAGAACCTGAATGTACTCGATTATGAATATTATTTCCGCCTGATTGAGGGTTTTTTAAAGGGAGATGTAAGTCAGTCATTGCTTATTTTCAATGACATATTGAATAATGGCTTTGATGGTCATCATTTTATAACCGGACTCAGCTCTCATTTACGGGATGTACTGGTCAGCAAAGATCCACTGACAATCTCTTTACTTGAAGTGGGTGCCGACATTGGCGAACGGTATAAACAGCAGGCACAACTCTGCACACCGGAATTTTTATTTCAGGGATTGAAAATTAGTAACGATTGTGATATAGATTACAGGCTTAGTAAAAATAAGCGGCTGCTGGTTGAACTGGCTTTAATTCGTCTGTGCCAACTGACGGATGAAAAAAAAAAGCCCATACTAATTGACAACACCCATACACCGATACAAAAAATTACAGTCTCAGGGTCACCGGAGACTGTTGCAGCAGCTATAACTACTAAAGGACCAGTTGCTAAGGCTGACCCGGAGACTCAACAACCTGTTGTTAAGGTTAGCCCGGAGATTCAACAGCCTGCTGTTAAAAAAATAAGCTTCTCTGACTCAAAATCTACATTTGGACGCCCGGGAAGTATTTCAATATCTGCAACACACGTAGTAGCATCACCACAAGAATCACTGACAGAAAAGATAGTAGCAGATAAAGTAATTCAAAACAATTCATTTACGTATGAAGAGCTGGATAAAGCCTGGCAACTTTTTGCGGAAACCATCCCCGAACAGGGACGGATTACAAGCTTCATTCTCAACACACGACCGAAACTGACTTCTACAACTACATTCGAATTAACGGTAAGCAATATATTACAGGAAAAAGAATTGACACGCCTTCAACCGGACATTTTAAATTTTCTTCAACAAAAGCTTCAAAACTCCTCCATCCGAATGCAGTTGATCCTGGCAGAAGAAAACGAAATGCAACGTGCCAGTTCACCCGAAGACAGGTATAAAACCATGGCTCAACAAAACCCTGCATTAGACAAATTAAGGAATGCATTGGGTCTGGAGATAGATTAAAGGGAGGTTTGGGGTTTGGGGTTTGAGGTTGTTAGTTTCTGACATTTTAAATTGATGTATCTTGCAAAATATTGATTTCCAAACAGGACAGTGACTTTAAAGCCGTATGGTTGACATGATTGTTGAAAAGAAGAGTAACCTGGAATCTGAACCCCTATATTTGTGCCACATGACATAAATATAGAGGTTAAGTGATTATTTCGACATACGGTATTACAATCATTACACCTTTAAAGGGGTTAATAGATAGCTTCGCCATACCTTATTACAATAATTACTCCCATTTTGGTTCGAGCTTGTCCAGATTAGGAAAGAGTTATTTAATGCATAAAATCTTGCTTATCAGTAAAACATTTTAATCTAAAATTCAAATCACTGATTATTAAGATATGAATTATTTTTTCATAATATCTTTTACTGTTTGATTCATTTTTCTTCATTAAAAATCATTTGATGTTTAAAAAAATTACAAGAGTTGTCTGGATATTGTCGGTTGTTAGTTTATTTACGGATGTAGCCAGTGAAATGCTTTATCCGGTAATGCCGATTTATCTAAAGAGTATTGGATTTTCAATTCTCATTATCGGTTTGCTGGAAGGAATGGCAGAAGCTACAGCCGGACTGAGTAAAGGATATTTTGGCAAACTGTCCGACACAACGGGTAAACGGCTTCCATTTGTTCAGGTGGGTTATATTCTGAGTGCCATTACAAAGCCAATGACTGTTTTTTTCACTTACCCACTGTGGATTTTCTTTGTTCGAACTACTGACAGGTTCGCGAAAGGGATTCGTACCGGAGCACGCGATGCAATCCTTTCGGAAGAAGCTACACCTGAGACAAAAGGTGAAGTTTTTGGATTCCACCGGGCTATGGATACGATTGGTGCTGCCATTGGCCCTTCACTGGCATTGGTTTATCTGTATTTCCATCCCAAAGATTATGTCACCCTTTTTTATATTGCGTTTATTCCAGGCGTGATAGCGATTATCACGACTCTTTTTCTTAAAGAAAAGAAAAAAGTCATTCCTCCTACCCATGAAAAAGTTACCTTTTTTTCATTTCTCAATTACTGGAAACAAAGTCCGGCAGCTTACAGACAATTGATGATCGGATTACTCCTGTTTACCTTATTCAACAGTTCGGATGTATTTTTACTTTTGAAAGCAAAAGATGCCGGACTGAATGATACTCATGTGATCGGGATTTATATTTTCTACAACCTGGTATATGCACTCTTCGCATTTCCTGTCGGTTCACTGGCAGATAAAATCGGATTAAAGCAAATGTTCATGATCGGTATGGGTTTGTTTTCAGTGGTATATCTAAGCTTCTCCTTCAATACAAACCTTTATGTATTCCTTGCCTTGTTTTTTATGTACGGACTCTATGCTTCTGCCACAGAAGGAGTATCCAAGGCATGGATCAGTAACATTTCCGATCCGAAAGATACCGCGACAGCGATTGGTACTTACTCTGCATTACAGAGCATTTGCACTATGTTGGCAAGTTCGATGGCCGGAGTCATTTGGTATACGTTAGGAGCAAAAACACTATTTATTATAAGTGGGGTAATGGCATTGGTGGTCATGATCTACCTGGGACGAATGAAGGAAAAATAAGGTCGAATTGAATATACACCATTATTTTACAGCTCATTACAACTTCAATCTACTGATTTGATCGGTCGAATTCAAGACAGATAAAAAAAAATAAATTATTTTCATAATATTGCACATTTATTGTTACAAATATAAAATAATTTATTATATTTGCAGCGTATTTCAATAAGCGATTTCTATGAAAACACTTATTTATCATACGGGTATTCTCATACTATTAGTAATTATTACTATGAGATTGCATGCTCAGGACTCCTCCTTGTCAAATGAGCATTTAAACTTTTCGTTGAATGAAAAACAACATTCCACCGGCGTACACAGAATTCCACAAGCGATAACAACAAACAATTACGATCTCAAATACCACAGATTTTATTGGTTTATTGATCCGGCTAAATTCTATATTTCCGGCTCTGTAACTTCTTATTTTGTTGCCACGCAAGCAGGAATGAAAAGTATACAGTTTCTGCTCAATTCCAATTTAACTTCAGATTCTGCATTAGTCAAAGGTAAAAGTGTTTCAGTAGACCATACCGGAGATCTTATCACCATTCCATTAAACCAGGAAGTTCCAACCGGGACATTAGATTCTGTAACTGTATTTTACCATGGCATACCCGATTCGAATGGTCTTGGTTCATTTTGCAATTACGTTCATAACGGAGCACCAAGTATGTGGACAGCTTCCGAGCCTTATGGTGCATCTGATTGGTGGCCATCTAAAAACGATTTAACGGACAAAATTGACTCCATTGATGTCTATGTAGTCATGCCAAAAGGGAATCATGCAGCAAGCAACGGAATACTGGTGAGTGAAACACCGTACGGGTTAAATTCGATATTAGCACACTGGAAACATCGTTATCCGATAGCTTCGTATCTTATTGCAATTGCGGTAACGAATTATGCCAGATATTCCGAATATTACAAAACAGCGACTGATTCGATAGAGATATTGAATTATGTATACCCCGAAGATTCCGTAGCGTTTAGATCAATATCAACCGATGCCATAAAAAGTATGGAGTTACTTGAACATCTATTTTCACCGTATCCATTCAGGAAAGAAAAATTTGGTCATGCAGAAGTCAACATCGGTGATGGTATGGAACAACAGACCATGACATTTCTTGGAAAGAATGCCTTTAATCATTTCACAATAACACATGAGCTTTCCCATCAATGGTTTGGTGATATGATTACGTGCGGATCATGGGAAGACATTTGGTTAAATGAGGGATTTTCCACCTATTGCCTGTTATTATCCTATGAATATTTGTATCACGATAACTCCTTTAATGCATATAAAGATGTGATCTGGGATAAAGTACTTTCGAAACCCCAAGGGTCTGTATTTTGCAATGACATAACTAGCGCAACCCGTATATTTAACAATAGCCTTTCTTACAATAAAGGAGCTTCTTTACTTGTCATGTTGAGGTGGATGTTAGGTGACTCTGATTTCTTTCAGGGCATTAAAAATTACTTAAACGATCCCGGATTAAAATATGGATTTGCACGAACGTCCAATCTGAAAAAACATTTGGAAACTCAGTCAGGTAAAGATTTAACTGCTTTTTTTGCCGAATGGTTTAAGGGTACCGGAGTTCCCGGTTACAGTATACAGGTAGATCAACAACCTGATTTAAGCACACGGATTACTATAAATCAGACACAGTACAACAGCGATGTCAGTTTTTTCAACATGGTGCTTCCGGTTGAATTTAAAGGAGAAAATAATGACACGACGCTAATCTTAAACAACACCTTTTCCGGTCAGACTTTTACTTTCAATCCTGATTTCAGAATTGAGAGCGTGATTTTTGATCCAAAACTCAATATACTGTATAATCAATCTGACGTCAGACTGAATCAAATCACGCAGAACCAACATGTCATCGAGAATCAAATATCCATTAAACCAAACCCTGTAACAAAGTTCATGAAAGTTCAGCATAAGCCCGGAGAAATTCGGGTTCTGCAGATTCTTAATCCGGAAGGAAAATCTGAAAATTTAGTATCTACGAAACAGGATGATACCTTATTGGAATTAAACACGGAGCATCTTCAACCCGGGATGTATATACTTAAAATAGGGACTAGCGATTGGATAGAAACGAAAAAGTTTATTGTCACAAAATGAAAAGTGGGTTCATCTGAGAAGTGAAAATTCAGCTCTGAATACCATTGGTGTATTAAATCAAAATTATTTATAATTTATTTTTACGTCCTAACTATTGTGTTTTTATGTTTTTGTATTGTTTTAATTTTGTAAAGTCGAATTACTTATAACATTCAATTATATCTGATCAATAAACAACAAGAGCCGTCTCCAATTGGAAACAGCTCTTGTTGTTTAATAATGTCACTTCGCTTAAAAGATAAATCAGTAAAAGCTAGTGAAGTTGTATTTAAGGGCAACCCTCATTTTTATTCAACAACTTTTTTCATGGCAGTCATGGCAGCACGAAGTTCTGCACCACAAATTTCGATAGAGTGATTCCTGATTGCTGCATTAATTTTCACTAATTCAAAGTTATCGACATGTGCATCGATGGTAGCGTTGAAGTTTTTACCTATGATGTTTGTATCGGCTTTTTTCATAAAATCTGCCAAAAGAGGTTTACAGGCATGATCGAACAAATAGCAACCATATTCTGCTGTATCGGAGATAACACGGTTCATTTCGAAAAGTTTCTTACGTGCAATGGTGTTTGCAATAAGTGGAGTTTCGTGTAATGATTCGTAATAAGCCGATTCATTTTTAATTCCTGAACAAGTCATTGTTTCGTAAGCTGATTCAACACCGGCTTTAATAAATGCAACCATCAAAGTGGCATTATCAAAATATTCCTGTTCTGTAATTTCCATATCACCGGCAGGAGTTTTTTCAAAGGCTGTTTCACCAGTTGCAGCACGCCATGTCAACAGGTTTTTATCTCCATTTGCCCAGTCTTCCATCATGGTTTTAGAGAATTCCCCGGATAAAATATCGTCCATATGTTTAATGAATAACGGACGCATAATTTCTTTCAATTCATCAGCCAATTTATAGGCTTCAATTTTAGCAGGATTCGACAGACGATCCATCATGTTGGTGATACCGCCTATTTTTAAAGCTTCAGTAATCACTTCCCAACCATATTGTACTAATTTAGAAGCATAACTTTTATCTATTCCTTTTTCAACCATTTTATTGAAACTAAGAATAGAGCCTGTTTGTAAGAGTCCACACAGGATAGTCTGCTCGCCCATTAAATCCGATTTTACTTCAGCCACAAACGACGAAAGCAATACACCTGCCTTGTTACCACCGGTACCAACACAATATGCTTTTGCGATTTCAAGTCCATCACCGTTCGGATCATTATCAGCATGCACTGCAATCAGTGTAGGGACACCGAACCCACGTAAATACTCAGCACGCACTTCCGATGCCGGTGACTTTGGAGCAATCATCACCACAGTGATATCTTTACGGATTTGAGTACCTTCTTCAACAATATTGAATCCATGTGAATAGGACAGGCATGAACCTTTCTTCATCAACGGAATAATTTTAGTAACAACTGGAGTATGTTGTTTATCAGGAGCTAAATTAGAAACCAAATCAGCAGTAGGAACCATTTGCTCAAAATTGCCAACCTCAAAACCGTTATCAACAGCATTCTGATACGATGCTCTTTTATTGTCAATAGCTTCCTGACGCAATGCATAAGCTACCTGCAGACCACTATCGCGCATATTTTGACCTTGTGCCAGACCCTGAGCTCCGCAGCCAATAATTACGATTTTTTTACCAATAAGTTTCTTGACACCATCAGCGAATTCGCTGCTTTGCATAAAATCACATTTTCCTAATTCCTGTACTTTCAGGCGATGAGGAAGTGAGCTAAAATAATTTGCCATTTTTTTTTAATTTTAAAGTTACTACAATCAATGTTATCCCTATAGAGTGACAAATATTGATTTGGTTTATAGTAGTTAATAAATTCTATTTAGTTAAAGATCGAAGTGTTTCCACTCTATTCTGTTTTTTAATACGTTGTTCCTGATAAGACTTAGAAGAGCACTCTCGCCCGGCATGAAGTTTTATTATCTTTCCTGATTTCGAAACGGAAATCACCCGGTTCCTGCTCATTGCCTACAATATCGACATAATCATCAAACAACATCTCATTCACATAATTGATTTCAAACCGTTTTACCTGGCATTTCCGATAACAATCCAACGAGAAGCAGTCGCTTATCCATTGAATATACCGAATGCTGTTCACGTGACCATTGATATCAATATCGCTGTATTTTACTTTAAATCCTTCGTAATCTTCACCTTCAACCACTCCAAGCCTGATCGGTTTTTCAATCAACCCAATCTTACCGGTTGCATAGTCATGAATTCCTTCAAGGGTATGCAGATCTTTTGCCCGACGTGAGATCATATCAAACATAACCCATATTGAACAAGCATTTCCGATGATTTCATTTTTTTCATCACGAATACAGAAATTACGGATTGTATTCACCCTACTCACTTCTTCTACCCACGTTTCCACATAGATCGTTTCATATTGTTCAGGAAAACGTATCATCTCAATGGACATCCGTGAAAGTACCCACGCACATTGCATATCGTGCAAACGACGCAGTCCAAAACCATTATCGTCAGCATTTATACCGGCTGTAGTCAATAAAATATCACCTAATGCCGCCATAGTGACCCGAAACTGGAAATCGACATATTGAGGCTGAATCTGAAAAGGATAAGAACTGTTTTTTAAAATCATTATTCTTCGTTTATTTCAAATTTGCGCATACTTTCGAGCATATCACTCAGCCTTTCTACTTTTGATTTGGTAATGGCAACACGACCTGAACGTATAAACTGCAACACTCCGACCGATTCACTTAATTCGTTGAATAACTGTTGTGTTTCTTCATAATGTCCTGTTTTTTCAAACACAACAAAGTTTTCGTTCATTTCAAGGATATGAATATGATGATTCCGAATCAATTTTTCAATACTACCCAACGCCAGTAATTTTTCGGTTGCCACTTTATACAAAGCTATCTCCTGAAAGACCAACCCTTCATCGGTATTGTAATATGATTTTAAAATATCTACCCGTTTATCAATTTGCTGAACGACCTTCACAACCATGTCTTCGGTAGTGTAAAGTGTAATTGTAAATTTATGGATTCCTTTAATGGCTGAGGGTGAAACCGAAAGAGTTTCAATATTCAAAGCCCTGCGGGTGAAAATAATAGTGATTTGATTTAATAAACCGACTGTATTTTCCGAAAAAACGGTAATTGTATATAATGTATTTTCCATAACACTAAAACTATTTAATCTGTGATTTCCAATTAAACTATTGTAAATCGTAAATTGTAAATTGTAAATTTCCTAAAATATTGTTGAATGAATCAATCTCCCAATAAAATATTAGTAACACAGGTTCCCGATGGAATCATTGGAAATACCATACCTTTCTTTTCAACATTTACAACCAGCAAATAAGGTTTATCGTCTTTCAACATATCAGCAATGGCATCATCAAGCTCTTTACGTTCATGAACTTCGGTTCCATCAATTCGATATGCTTTGGCTATGGCAATAAAATCAGGATTTTGCATTTCGGTAAACGAATATCGTTCTGCAAAAAACATTTCCTGCCACTGTCTTACCATACCCAGAAAATGATTGTTGAGAATAATCATTTTAACGCCGATTTGCTCCTGCATGATTGTACCCAATTCCTGTATTGTCATTTGGAATCCGCCATCTCCGCAGAATGTACAAACAACCCGGTCGGGAGCAGCCATTTTTGCACCAATTGCTGCAGGGAGGCCAAATCCCATTGTTCCCAATCCACCGGATGTAACCATGCTGCGGGTTTGAGAATAATTAAAATAGCGTGCAGCCATCATTTGATTCTGTCCCACATCGGTTACCAGTATTGCCTTGTTTTGTGTAGCTTCGGATATCTTATGAATCACTTCACCCATTGTAATTTCACCGGATATCGGATGAACTTCACGCTGAATTACTTTATCAAATTCAAGTTTCTCGTATTCTGCGAATGAATCGATCCATTCGGTATGCAATGCCTTATCCAGTAATTTCGTAATTGCAGGCAATGTTTCCACGGCAGATCCTAATACAGGGGCATCGGGTTTTACATTTTTACCAATCTCAGAAGGATCAATATCCAAATGAATAATTTTTGCCTGCTTGGCATATGTTTTCAGATCACCGGTCACCCGGTCATCAAATCGCATACCAATAGCAATCAGGACATCACATTCATTTGTCTTTACATTCGGTGCCACATTTCCATGCATTCCCAAAAAACCTTTGTTCAATCTGAAATCACTTGCCATAGCTGACAATCCAAGTAAGGTAGAGGCAGCAGGAATATCGGCTTTCTCGAGGAAAGCGATCAGTTCTTTCTCCGCATTTGACAAAACAACACCCTGTCCGATCAGTGCAAAAGGTTTTTTTGCCTGATTTATCAGTTTGGCTGCTAATTCAATCTGATCGGGGTTTACCCTGGGCACCGGATTATAACTTCGAATATAAGTACAAGGTTTATACTCGTATTCCACTTCCGCTATTTGTGCATTTTTTGCAATATCCAGTACAACCGGACCCGGTCGACCACTTCGGGCTATATAAAAAGCACGCGCTACTGCCCATGCAATATCTTCAGCACGCCGAATCTGATAGGCCCATTTTGTTATTGGTTGTGTAATTCCCACAACATCAATTTCCTGAAAAGCATCAGTTCCAAGTAAAGACGCTACAACCTGACCGGTAATTACGACTAAAGGTGTGCTGTCCATCAGAGCATCGCCTATGCCTGTGATGGCATTTGTTGCAGCGGGTCCTGATGTAACAAGACAGACTCCGACTTTGCCTGATACACGGGCGTATCCTTGTGCTGCATGTGTTGCACCTTGTTCATGACGTGTCAGAATATGATTTATTTGTTTATCGAAGTCGTATAATGCATCGAAAACGGGCATAATTGCACCACCTGGATAACCGAAAATGGTATCAACACCTTCATTCACCATTGAGTGCATGAGTGCCTGGGCCCCTGTTATTTTAGTTTTTGTTTCCATATATAGCTCCTGTATTCTCCCAAAAGAAGAATTTTGAGTTTGTTTAAATAATTACAATTCTCTGTTTAATTTTGTTCTGTGATATTCCTTTTTGGATATCTTAAATTTTAATCGATCACTCTCACTGCTCCTTTATCAGCAGAACTTACCAGACTGGCATAAGCTCTCAGTGCTTTTGAGACGACCCTGTTCCTGTCTTTCGGTTTAAAAGCTTCTTTCCCTCGGGCGATCTCTTCATTCCGGCGTTGAAGTAATTCTTCGTCACTCACCAATACGTTTACAGATCGGTTTGGAATATCAATTTCAATAATGTCCCCATCATGAATTAATCCTATATTTCCACCTGCAGCTGCTTCGGGAGAGACATGTCCGATAGATAATCCTGAAGTGCCGCCTGAAAATCGTCCGTCCGTAATCAAGGCACATTCTTTTCCAAGATGTTTGGATTTGATATACGAAGTTGGATATAACATTTCCTGCATACCCGGACCACCTTTAGGACCTTCGTGTGTAATAACAACCACATCACCTGAAACTACTTTTCCGCTTAAGATACAAATACAAGCAGTATCCTGAGAAGTAAACACCTTTGCCGGTCCGCTGAACTTCCAAATGCTCTCATCCACTCCGGCAGTCTTAATAACGCATCCATCCTGTGCAATGTTCCCTTTAAGGATTCCAAGACCACCATCTTTGGTATATGCATTTTCAACATTTCGGATACAACCGGTGATTCTATCAGTATCGAGCTCTTCAAACTGAGTATGTTGAGATCCCATAACCCTGTTGAATTTATGTGCGGGGGCACTTTTATATTTTTCGATAGCAATGTCCGAAACTGCCGGACTTGTGATATCAAATTTCACAATTGCCTCTCCTAAGGTCATTCCATCAACACGTTGAACCGATGTATCAAGTAATCCACTTTTACTGAGTTCGGCAAGGATTCCAAGAATACCACCGGCACGATTGACATCCTGTATATGGTATTTTTGAGAGTTAGGAGCTACTTTACATAAACAAGGAGTCTTTCGCGAAAGGGCATCTATATCGTCCATCGTAAAATCGACTTCCGCTTCATGGGCAATGGCCAGAATATGAAGTACAGTATTTGTTGAACCTCCCATGGCGATATCCAGTATCATGGAATTGTTGAATGCTTCGCGGGTTGCAATCGAACGGGGCAATATTTTATCATCGCCATCAAAATAATATCTGTTTGCATTTCCGACAATCAGTTTCGCTGCATCTATAAAAAGTTGTTCACGGTTGGCATGAGTGGCTACAATGGTTCCATTGCCGGGCAAAGCTAATCCGATCGCTTCATTCAGACAGTTCATCGAATTGGCTGTAAACATTCCCGAACAGGATCCACAAGTTGGACATGCAGCATTTTCGATTCTCTTTACCTGTGCATCCGATACACTTTCGTCGGCCGATTGCACCATAGCATCCACTAAATCCAACTGTTTTCCGTCCAGCTCACCGGCTTCCATCGGACCACCCGATACAAATACGGTGGGGATATTCAGTCGCATGGCAGCCATAAGCATTCCGGGAGTTATTTTGTCACAATTGCTGATACAAATCATTGCATCTGCTCTGTGGGCATTCACCATATATTCAACACTATCGGCAATAATATCACGAGACGGTAGTGAATAAAGCATTCCTTCGTGTCCCATGGCAATTCCATCATCGATAGCGATGGTATTAAATTCAGCGGCAAAACAACCGAGTTTTTCTATTTCAGCTTTTACTTTCTGCCCGATTTCATGCAAATGGACATGCCCGGGTACAAACTGAGTAAACGAATTTACAATAGCAATAATGGGTTTGCCCATTTGAATATCAGTCATTCCATTAGCACGCCAAAGTGAGCGTGCTCCTGCCATCTTACGGCCGTCAGTTGTGGTTGTACTTCTTAATTCGTGTTTCATATCGATAGTTTTTCAAAAATCTTGTTTATCTTCCTCATTCAAAAATAAAAAACCTTTCTCCGTTATGGTGAGAAAGGTTTTTTTTGTATTTAAAATACATGTATACACATTACCATCTCACCTCTGATTATTGACCAAAAGAAGCACGACGAGCACGAGATTAGTATAAATGCGTTGAGAAGTCATAATGTTTTATATTTTCGGCAGCAAAGATAGTGCAAGAATTTGTATTTTCAAAAAGTTTGGAAGAAATAATTGTCATTTATATTCAAATTGTAAGAAATTAGGCTGATTTTATGCGAGAAAATCATATTTTGACATAATTTGATCAATTTAAGCCCAAATGTGTTATATAAAAAACAACAACAGGAATAAGATAAGCTAAGTAAAATGAATAATGACGGCAAAATTTTATTATTTTTGCAAGTAATTTCGAGAATATCATGAAAAAAAGAACCTATCACTATATTAACAATATCAACTCACCGATTGACTTAAAAGCAGTTAATAAAAATAATCTCCCGGCTGTTTGCACTGAACTGAGGCAATTTATCATCGATGAAGTTTCAAAGAATCCGGGACATTTAGGCTCCAGTTTAGGGGTTGTGGAACTTACCGTGGCCTTACATTATGTTTTTAACACACCCTATGACCGGATTGTATGGGATGTTGGTCATCAGGCCTACGGTCATAAAATTCTGACCGGACGAAGGGATCGATTTCATACAAATCGCCAGTTTAAAGGGTTATGCGGCTTTCCTTCCCCCAAAGAGAGTGAGTATGATGCATTTGGTGTGGGTCATTCTTCCACTTCTATTTCGGCTGCATTAGGCATGTCGGTAGCATCTTTATTAAAAAATGAAAAGAACCGGAATGTAGTGGCAGTGATTGGTGATGGAGCTATGACAGGTGGACTGGCTTTCGAAGGTCTGAACAATACTTCGGTAGACAAAAACAACCTGTTGATTATTCTCAATGATAATCAAATGGCCATTGATCCGGTACAGGGAGGATTTACACAATATCTTGTTGACATAACCACTTCGCAAACCTATAATAAAATTCGGTTCAAAGCAGCCAATCTATTAAAGAGAATGAATATTATCACTGATGATAATATACGCAGAATTACACAATTTAATAATAGCATAAAAGCAACCCTTACCAACCACAACAACATTTTTGAAGGATTAAACATCCGGTATTTTGGTCCGGTAGATGGTCATGATGTGGAAGGGTTGGTGAGAATATTATCGGACATTAAAGACTTTAAGGGACCAAAAGTGCTGCATTGCATTACCAAAAAAGGCAAAGGGTATGAGCCTGCTGAAAGATCAGCTACGCTGTGGCATGCTCCCGGCAAATTTGATGTTGAAACAGGCGAACGGAATACAACTGTATCTAACGTATCAACTCCCCCACTCTTTCAGGAAGTATTTGGTGAGACACTGCTTGAGCTGGCTCTGGAAAACGATAAAATAGTAGGTGTTACACCTGCCATGCCATCCGGATGCTCCATGACTATTATGCAAAAAGCTCTTCCTAAACGTGTGTTTGATGTCGGAATAGCCGAAGGACATGCTGTTACTTTCTCAGCCGGAATGGCAAAAGAAGGCATGATCCCTTTTTGCAATATTTACTCCTCATTTATGCAACGGGCGTATGATAATGTAATTCATGATGTCGCTTTGCAGGGTCTGAACGTTGTAATGTGCCTGGATCGTTCCGGAATAGTAGGCTCGGATGGGGCGACTCATCACGGACTTTTTGATATGGCTTACATGCGTTGCATTCCTCAACTGACAATTTCGGCACCCCGCAATGAGATTGAGCTTCGTAATCTAATGTTTACAGGGCAACAACCGGATATGGGTCCATTCGTTATTCGTTATCCACGTGGAAAAGGCACCATTATCAACTGGCGTCAACCCATGATTGCATTGCCTGTTGGGAAAGGAGAATGCCTGAAAGAAGGGAATGATCTGGCAGTAATTACAATTGGCACAATGGCTAAACCCGCTCAAAAGGCGATTGAACAAATTGAAAAAGAATACAATACTTCTATTGCACATTACGACATTCGCTTTCTGAAACCATTGGACGAAATAATGCTTCATGAAATCGCTAAAAAATTCAAACAGATCATAACCATAGAAGATGGAGTGATTCAGGGTGGATTTGGTAGTGCCGTACTTGAATTTCTTTCTGATAACAGCTACTCGACAAATGTAAAACGGTTAGGTATCCCTGATAGTTTTATTGAACATGGCACACCCGAGGAATTGTATGCTATGTTAGGATTGGATGCCGATGGCATTACTAAGTCCATTGCTACATGCATGAAAAGTCTGAAATGTTTGAAGCTGGAAAAGCTGGAAGTTTAAATCATTTTGAAGGGTTGAAATCTCAAAAAAAGAATGTCATAGGAGATTTCTGTGGCATTTTTTATTTAAAATATCATTTCAAACTGAGATGTCATTAAACTAAGATTTCAAATTATCTTTTAGAATTAATTACTTTCAATTGAATCATAGATCGTTAATTACTTTTTTTCCACACTTAAAAGGCGCATCAAAATATCGTTTTATGAAAAATATTATATTTATTTTTATTTTAAGTCTCTCCCTCAATGCATGCTCTCAATCATCCTCAACTAAAGAACCATTAATCCGGTCGGCGAACAGGCATGGTAAAACATCTGTTAGTAAACTCCTATCAGAGGCAAAGTGGAACGAGCTTTTTCCAAACCGTCACGGAATAAATGGAAAGATAAAAAAAAACACTTCTGTTGATTTTTATTCATTTAAAGCGTTTGTTGAGGCAGCACGCTATTTCCCGGAATTCTTATCCGGAGAATCTGTTACCCAAAAGCGCGAATTAGCAGCTTTTCTGGCCAATATTGCACAGGAAACAAGCGGCGGATGGGCGGAAGCTCCCGGGGGGTATTTTAAGTGGGGACTTTATTTTGTGAATGAAAATGAAGACAGTACTAAAAATACGTATGCCGACATTACAAAAAAGAATTACCCCCCGGTAACAGGAAAGAGTTATATGGGCAGAGGTCCCAAACAATTGAGCTGGAACTATAATTACGGACAATTCAGTGAAGCCTGGTACGGCTCAAAAGACTCCCTGTTAAACCATCCCGAATATCTGGCAACCGATCCTGTATTGTCTTTTGCCTCTGCCATTTGGTTCTGGATGACCCCACAATATCCAAAACCTTCGTGTCATAACATTATGAACGGAAACTGGAAACCTACGCATAACGACTCGCTGAAGGGACGCATTCCGGGATTCGGCGCTACAGTGAATGTGATTAACGGTGGTGTGGAATGTGGATCAGGTACCGAAATGGCAAAAACCTCCTACAGGTATCAATATTATCAGTGCTTCTGTAAATATTTCAAAGTTTCACCCGGCGAAAATATCAGCTGTGATAACCAAAAGCCTTTCGGTCAATAAAAAGATTTTCTGTTTGCATTCCTGTATTATTTTAAAGAAATCGTATGAAAAAGCCATTACCAGCTTCACTTATTTCTGTTCTCGGAATCACACTGATACTTATTGCCGTTTTGTCCAGAAGACTTTCTTTCCGTAATTTGAATGAGGATTCACTTTTAAGTTTTTTTGCAGGATTTGCCATTCTATTTATTTGCTTTCTGCTGTTCAGGATCCTTTTAAAAAAGAAGAGATAAAGAATTTTAATGATCATGATTAATAAGACATTTTAAACAACCTGACACTAAAAAATGTCAGGTTGTTTTATTTCTATTGATATAAACCAATTAAACGAGACATCCTCTGCCTAATAAAATAAAATCAGCTTTTTAAAATCCTGTTCGGTAAGCCTTCAGCTAAGTACATCTTGTAAAATTTAAAAGCCCATAAAAGCAGATTTAAGCTCTTTTTTTATGGGCTACTAAAATCTGTTTGAAATTTGGTTTGGTTAAATTTACGAAGTTGAGGTTACAGTTCAGCTTTTTTTACTACTTCTGGACTTGATAGACAAGACAATTCTTTTAAATTCAATTCTTAACCTCCGGTTCCCCTTTTGTACCCCCTTTAGTCCCCTTTTAGTCCCCTTTTAGAAAAAAATACACGAAAAACATTCTTATTACAACCATAATACATAGATAATACATATCTAAATAAATATGTGTTATCTATGTATTATCTATGTTTTAACTATGTATATTCTATGTATTATTTTCAAAGGGGACTAAAAGGGGAACAAAAGGGGAACAAAACAGGATACAGATTGAAAGGAGAACGAAAGTGGTTGGAAAGTTGTTGAAAATTATGAAAACACCAAATGTAGAGAGCCACAATAAAAAAAACATTTTGTCGGTAATTAGACGGTAAGCCTATATGATTACAGAAATAAACATAAATCCATAAATAAACAACATGAATAGGTTTTAAAATTTAACAACTGTGATTTAAGAAAATTTCTTTAATCATTACATATGTAATTCAAAATATTTAATGAACTATTTTTACTCGTGATCTCAACCCCCAAATGATGGCTTAAAAGTGCATTATCATATTACATTTGCTACTTGGTATTTTTAAAATACTGCGTCTTAAATCCCCCTTTGGGGGTTTGGGGGTCGGGAATATAATAAATGCAAGAATGTAAGTGTTTTATTTTAACAAATGTATCATTATTTAATATCGAATACTTAGCTTTATATCAGTAAGATTAATCTGACTAATTCGTTTAGGCTTAAAAAGACAAGTTGATAAATGTTTTGTAATGCGTAATTCTCCCATCATGTACATCGTAAACCTTCGGTGATGTACATGATGGGAGAATTATATAGAATAATAAGTTGAAGTTGAAAAAACATTCTTTTCATTTTTATAAATAAATTACATTTATTCGCACAAACAGATGCATGTTAATTAAACTTTTGTATATTTACACGCTGAATGTTGAGTTAGAAAATTGATTCAGGAATAGTTGGTCCAAGTGTTCTGTGTTGAAACTAAAATGGAACAATTAAAACTGAATGACACTGAAGTAAGGATATAAACTGTCAAAAGTAGAAAAGGAATAAATCATTTAATACATAAAAACGATTCAATGAAAAACGAACTTTTACCAACAACATTTCAGGGAATAAATAACAACGTTTACGCAGATTTATGGACCCGAATTGCAGCCAGGATAGTAGATTTCGTCATAATGCTACCTGTGGCAGGACTTATATTTTATATTAACGGATTGAGTAAAGATGCCTATTTTTATGCCATTTTACCAAATCTGGCCATCTACATTTGGTATGAAGTGTATCTTGTAAAAAGATATGGTGGAACTCCGGGGAAATTGATCATGGGAATAAAAATAATCCAAAAGGATGGAGATGATGTCGATTGGCATGCTTCGTTCATGCGGTACTTAGTTCCATTTTGCCTGACTTTATCTGGCATATTTATCATGATGTGGACACTGGGTATGATTGATGATTCTACTTACATGAATATGGGGTTCTTAAAAAAAACTTTACTACTCTCCGATTTTAACCCATTGATGAGTAAAATTCAATCATTCACAAGTTTAGGATGGACTATTGCCGGGATTATTTCAATACTTTCGACCAAAAGAAAGCGAGCAGTACATGATTATATTGCAGGCACTGTTGTGATTAAATCAATTTATCTGAGCAAAATCAGGGGAATAGCAAATCAGCCTGTAATTGAAGAATCTGAAGAATAAAAAGTATTATTTTAAACTTTAAATTTAAAACTATGGAATTATGAAAAGACATCAATTCGTATTTGTGATCATATGTCTGCTTTTAAGTATGAATATTTACTGTCAAAAATTAGATGAATTATTAAACATCAAATACCGGACAGGATTCGCTATACTTAACAATAAAGATACGTTGACCGGAAGTTTTGAGTTCAATGATTGTGAACAGAATTATCGATTATTGGTATATTCCAATCCGGTTACGTTGAAAAAGAGTGCCTATAAACCTCAGGAAGTAAGCTATTTTGCACTTGATACTATCTTTTATGTACCAAAAGAATTAAAAGAAGGTTGGGAATTTGTACAACTGATATCAAACGACAGTTTGAAAGTATATTTACGCAAACGATTTTTTACTACCTTCACCACATCAGGCAGTGAGAACCAGATTATGTACGAAAAAAAGAATGGAAAATATCTGTTGGTTTCGTTCAATAACTTCTATCCTTTTAAAACGCGTGTTGGCGAATTTTTCAGTGATGACCCTGAATTAAGCAAGAAAATCTATAATAATACTTACACTAAAAATGATGTATTAAAAATTGCATTAGAATACAATAACTGGCTGAAGGGAAAGAAGGAATAGAAACATTAGACATACGATTGCTAAAAGAGAATGATTTTTAAACCAATAAGCCACAGAAGATAAATTCAGTGGCTTTTTTATTTACTGTTCACTTGTTTTCACATTGTGGCTTTTTTGTATCTTTGCAATTAATAATTCCACCAATAATCAAAATATGAAGATACATAAGAAAGCAATCATTATCGGGGCAGGTGTTGGTGGCATTGCGACCGCAATCTTTCTTGCACAAAAAGGTATTTCTGTTGAAGTGTACGAAAAGAATTCGAATCCGGGCGGACGTTGCTCACAAATGATACAGGAAGGACACCGGTTCGATCTGGGTGCTACCATACTTCTAATGCCTTCGATCTACCGGAATGTATTTTCAGGGTTAGGACTCGATATGGACAAGGAATTACAAACAACTTCGTTGGAACCAGTCTATAAAATATTTTTTGGAGATGGAACCGAGTTTGCGTTTACCAGAGATGCCGGAAAAATGAAATCTCAACTGGAGGCCATTGAACCGGGAAGTTTCAAGCAATATGAAAAATACGTGGCAGAAGGATATGGATTTTTCAAACTATCATTGAAAGGGTTACTTGGGAAAAATTTCTATCATCTGTTTGAATTCATAAATTTTAAGAATGTGTTGCTTCTTATTAAATTAAAAACATGGATTAAACATACCGATTATATAAAACGTTTTTTCAACGACAGGCGACTGCAAATGGCATTTACGTTTCAAAATATTTATGTGGGTCAAAACCCATACAAACAGCCTGCCTTTTTCTCAATGCTTTCGGGTGCTGAAATCGTTGAAGGTGCTTTATTTCCGAAAGGTGGAATGTATCAGGTGGTGGAAAAACTCATGGCAACCGCTTTGAAACTAGGTGTCAGGTTTCATTACAAGAGTCCTATATCACAAATACATATCACAAACAAAGAAGCTGATGGTATCCTGCTGGAAGATGGGAGTATCATTCATGCCGGTATAATCATTGCGAATACAGATCTACCTTACGTTTACAGTCAGCTGTTACCCAAAAGCCGTATCTCGGAAAAATTAAATAAAATGGAATATTCCTGTTCTGCCATTGTTTTTCACTGGGGAGTTGATAAAGTATACCCTCAGCTGGATCATCACAGTATTTTTCTGAATGACCCTTACAAGAAGGGAATGGAAAAGATCTTTAATGAGAAAACATTTTCGGACAATCCGAGTTTTTACATTCATGCACCTGTCAGGAGCGATAAGTCAGCGGCTCCTGAAAATCAGGATACACTTTCAATAATTGTTCCGGCACCCCGGTTGGATGCTTCGGTCGATCAAGATTGGCAGAAACTAAAACAAACAGCCCGGGCTGCAGTTATTCGCCGGTTGATAGAAGCCGGGTTGACGGATATTGAAGAGCATATTAAGTTTGAGAGCTGTTACCTCCCTAAAACCTGGGAAAGTTATTGCAATGTTACCAATGGGTCAGTTTTTGGGAGTCTGAGCCATACGATTTTACAAATGGGATATTTTCGACCACATAACAGGCACAGTAAATTTAAAAACCTCTATTTTACGGGAGGAAGTACTCATCCGGGAAATGGTATCCCGCTGGTACTTCTTTCAGCAAAACTAACCAGTGAACGGATTTTAAAAGAGATAACGATTTAATGATTATGGAACCAACAAACAATCAGGATACAAAACTATATCCGGAGATTTTCAACTCTATTGATTTTAATGCAATCGTCGATCATCCGAATATATTGATTGCCGCACATTTCTGGGAACCAGAAAGATATGAAGCTGCTAAAACCTGTTATAAATTCATGCGGGCTATCGATGATTTGATTGATAATTACAAAACGGAACATACTACCATAAACCCGATACAAAAAGGGAATTTCGAAAACGATGTCAATACCTGGATCAACACGGTACTAAACCTGACACAGTATAACACTGCACAAAAAGAATTAACCGAAACGCTTCAACGATTTAAGATTCCATCGTGGCCTCTTGAAGCTTTTGCCAAATCGATGGTGTATGACATTTACCATGATGGGTTCCCAACTCTGCAAGCCTTTCTGGATTATGCAGGTGGGGCCTCGGTGGCACCTGCATCTATATTTGTTTATTTATGTGGAATGACAAAAGAAAACGGTGAATATATACCTCCGGCCTTTGATGTAAAAAGGGTGGCAATGCCATGTGCAATATTTAGTTATCTGGTACATATCATTCGTGATTTTGAGAAGGATCACACCCATAACCTGAATTATTTTCCGGATGATTTAATGAAGAGGTATGATCTCGATCGCTCAAAATTGTTAGAAATGGCACAAGGTGGAGAGATATCTCAGGGGTTTCGTGAAATGATTCGTGAGCTTTACACAGTGGCTGATGAATACAGAATAAAAACCTATGACATCCTGCAGGAGATCATTCCTCAGCTAGAATCACGCAGCCGCCTGAGTTTAGAGATAATCTTTGATCTTTACCTGATGGTTTTTGAGAGGATTGATATTAATAATGGTACTTTTACACATGAAGAATTGAATCCGACGCCTCAAGAGATCAAAGAAAGGGTGATGAACGCAATTAAAAAATTTGAAAATAATTGATAAATAATTCACAAATAAACCACATCAAAAAAAAGTTCTAAAAGGATGAAAAAAAAAGAAAGAATTGATAAGCATTTATATAACAATAATATCCATAAAAAAAATCATTGGGATAAAACATCAATAATTCTCACTTCTGGTCTTGGAATTATTCTTGTTTTTGTTATAATATTTATCTCGGGAATAATTCCTTTTAACAAATTATTTTCAAATGAGAATGATCCACATTTTAAAACAACTAGAGCAACAGTGTTTTCTTTTGAAAGCAAAGAAATGTACACACAGACTAAAATAGGGAATACAAATATGACTGTAGCTTACAACATAAAATATCGTTACAAAATTAATGGAGTTATTTACGAGAATGAGGAACAAATAAGCTCTACTGCAGTTCCAAATTTTCGACAATATGTTAGTCAACATTTAAATCAAGAAGTTTTTTTTGCATGTTATGAGATTGCAAATCCAAGAAATAGTTCTTTAGTTGAAAACATTAAATGATTAAAAATCTCTAAGCCTCTATTTCAAAAGTCCATTTATCTTTTCTTTCAATATTTACTTAGTAATGTATACCATTTCTATCAACAATCAGGCATACCTATCTGTTATTTATAGTATTAATTACCGGATAATCGAACTGCATTTAAATATAGGAGGTATTAAAATGGAACAGGCTAAATCTTTTGTAATTACGATCAGTCGTCAGTTAGGTAGTGGAGGTGCATCTATAGGCCGGCAACTTGCAAAAAATATGAATCTGTTTTTTGCTGACCGTGAAATAATCAGTCAGGCAGCTAAAAGACTATCAACACTGGAAGAAAAATTAGAATCGCGTGAGGAAAAGCGACTTTCATTCTGGCATTCAATTATGAATTCGGCTCCTCAGGGAGGAGGTGTCTATATGGCTCCAATCTCCCCAATACTAGAGTTTACGGATAATGAATTGTTTACAGTTGAATCGGATATTATAAAACAGATTGCAGATGAAGGTTCGGCGGTAATAATTGGTCGGTGCGGTTCGTATGTACTTAGACAACACCCGAATCATTTAAGCATTTTTTTGCATGCCGACAAAACATTCAGGAATGACAGGATTCAGAAGTTGTATCATCTCTCGGAAGAGAATGCCGGAAAAATGATCGAAAAGAACGATAAAGAAAGAGCTACGTACTGTAAAACATTCACAGGTAAAGAATGGACAGATGCAAGAAATTATGACCTTTCTATTAATACAAGCAAATTGGGAATTGAAAAAACAACAGAATACATTTTTAATATTCTGAAGCTTACTCATGTCTTTAATAATATATAAGTATATGACTTCGGTGTTAAGTTAATCTGAGAATAAATCAACCAACAAATTCACATTAAATTAAAGCACCAGAACTAAGTAATCAAATAATAATAATGAATAATTTACAAGTTACAGGGGCCTGTAATGTAAGCTATTATAGATTAACAAATAGATCATTAGATATCAACAATTACTTGTTTTATTACAGTAAACGTAATAAAATATAATAAGTAGAAACTAAAAAGGGAGTGGTACATTCCCGAAAACAGATAAAAATACTCAAAGGTTTATCGTCTCAGTTATTCAGTATTAATTTAGTTTTTCCAGTTAGCACAGTACTTTGTGCCTAAAAAAGGTTCAGGGTTTTGTGCATTTTATGACATTAATACCTATAAAAAAATAAAAATTGCCAGATGATTCCCTCACTTATAAATGTCATCCCTTTTACCGGATATACGGGAAGAATTAAACGATTACATACATCTACTCTATTAATTTTTCTGTATTGAAAAATACTATTAAGCTTCACACTAAAGATTAATAGATTACACCTAAAATGAATAGGAAAGGACATCACAGTTAAGACAAATTAACATTTAAAACATGGTGCCAACAGCAAATTTCATATGTAAACTATAAATTGACTAACAACAATAAAAACAATCATGGAACAGAAAAAAACGAAAACAATACACCAGATCATGCGTGGTTTACATCGCGATGTAGGATTTTTTATCATTGGATTAATCTTTATTTTCACTTTAAGTGGAATAGTCTTCATTTACAGGGATCTGGATTTTTTAAAACAAGAAACCAGCATTGAGAAAACAATCCTACCAAATATAAAATCTTCCAACCTTGGCGAAGCACTTAAAATTAAAAACTTTAAAATAACAAAAACAGAAGGAGAAATCATCTTTTTTAAAGAGGGATCGTATAATATTACTACAGGGAAAGCCAGCTACAGCAGCAAAGAATTACCCTTTTTGATAAAAAAATTCGGTGATATTCATAAGTCTAACTCAAAAAGTCCGATTCATTGGTTCACAACGATTTTCGGGGTATTGCTTCTTTTCTTAGCCATTTCATCCATGTGGATGTATAAAAGGGGAACTAAATTATTTCGTAGAGGCATTATCATAGCAAGTGCAGGTATTTTATTTACTTTGCTCTTGTTTTTCTTGTAACCACGATACAACACGATTTACTTTATTCAAAAAAGGTAAGTTTTAAAGCATGGTTATAAGTATGTAAATTTTATAAGATACACTTCCCCATTTCGTAATTCCTTGTTTCTTTGTATATTTGCACAAGAAATTATTTTTCAGGTTACATAAATCAACGATAAACATTTTTACAACAATATGGCAGACGACAAAAAAGTGATATTTTCAATGGTGGGAGTCAGCAGAGCTTTTACTCCTCAAAAAAAAGTATTGAACAACATCTACCTTTCTTTTTTCTATGGTGCAAAGATTGGGATCATCGGGCTAAATGGTTCCGGTAAATCAACCTTATTAAAAATTATTGCCGGAGTTGAAAAGACTTTCGATGGTGAAGTTGTATTTTCACCCGGATATTCAGTTGGATACCTTGAACAGGAACCTCACCTTGATCCGAATAAAACGGTTAAAGAAATAGTACAGGAAGGTGTTCAGGAAATTGTTGACATGCTAGCCGAATATGAAAGAATCAACGAACAGTTTGCCGAACCTGACGCAGATTTTGATAAATTGATTGCCCGCCAAGGTGAGTTGCAGGATTTACTGGATCACGCCGATGCCTGGAACCTGGATAATAAGCTTGAAAGGGCCATGGATGCTTTGCGTTGCCCGGATGAAGAAGCTATGGTGTCGGTACTATCGGGTGGTGAACGCCGTCGGGTTGCTTTGTGCCGCCTGTTACTCCGTCAACCGGATATTCTGCTTTTGGATGAACCCACCAACCACCTTGACGCTGAATCGGTGGAGTGGTTGGAACATTATCTGCATGAGTATGCAGGGACGGTGATTGCCATTACCCACGACCGTTATTTTCTGGATAATGTATCTGGCTGGATCCTGGAACTTGACCGTGGAGAAGGTATACCATGGAAAGGGAACTATACCTCGTGGCTGGAACAAAAGACCGCACGTATGGCCGGTGAAGAAAAACAAGCCAGTAAAAGAAGGAAGACTCTTGAACGGGAACTTGAATGGGTACGTATGGCTCCAAAAGCCCGACATGCTAAAGGGAAAGCCCGTCTTGAAGCGTACGACAAGTTAATCAATGCCGATCAGAAAGAAAAGGAAGATAAACTTGAAATATTTATACCCAATGGTCCACGGCTGGGGAACAAAGTTGTAGAAGCGGTGGGTGTATCAAAAGCGTTCGGAGAGAAATTATTATTTCAGGATCTCAACTTCAGCCTTCCTCCCAATGGAATTGTCGGGATTATCGGACCTAACGGTGCAGGTAAAACAACACTTTTCCGGTTAATGATGGAACTGGAAAAGGCTGATAAAGGGACCTTCGAGGTCGGTGAAACTGTGAAAATTGGATACGTAGATCAAAGCCATGCCGATATAGATCCTGAGAAAACAGTCTATCAGGTAATATCGGGTGGAACAGAATTTATCCGTGTAGGAGGCAAAGAAATTAATGCAAGAGCCTATCTGTCGAGGTTCAACTTTACCGGAGGAGATCAGGAAAAGTTATGCGGAATCCTGTCGGGTGGTGAACGTAACCGGTTACATTTGGCTATCACATTGAAACTTGAAGCAAATGTGCTGCTCCTTGATGAACCTACAAATGATATTGATGTGAACACCTTGCGTGCATTGGAAGAAGGACTTGAAGGTTTTGCAGGATGTGCAGTGGTGATTTCTCACGACCGCTGGTTCCTGGACAGGATTTGTACTCATATAATTGCTTTCGAAGGAAACTCCGAAATATTTGTATTTGAAGGTTCTTATTCAGAATATGAAGAAAACAAACATGCCCGTTTAGGAGATGATGGACCTAAAAGAATCCGATTCAAGAAATTAATTGTATAGTATCTAATAAATTTAATTTCAATTTGTATAAAAAAAAGACCTGCAATCGCAGGTCTTTTTTTTATATATCATGAAACTATTGAATTATCCTTTTTTGCTTTTCTTGCTTTTACTTTTTTCAATTCATCTTCAAGAGCTTCAATTTCTTTTTCCTGATGATCTATTGTTTGAAGTAATTCGTTCAGTTCTTCATTTTCAATTGTGGTAGGATATTGAGCATCTACCCTTTCAAGAAAGTCGGCCAGGACATTCATGTAATTCATAAAGGCTTCATAGGGTGATTCGTAATAAGTACCATAGGCATCTTTATGACTCATATACCTGAAATGATCAGTAGATTGTAACATCAACCAGTCATGTTGCAGTGGTTTATCATTACAAAGGCGTACCCTTTCACTTACTCCATAAAGTTTATGTAAAGCTTCCAGTTGCAAGTCATTTCCTGTCCAGGGACTTAAATCATTTTCAAGACCTGACCAACTGATTGGATGAGGGGCAGAAATACTTCCGGATGTTTCCATCTTCTTACCTACTTCCGAGGGTAATATAAATCCGATTTGTTGTTCCATAGCTTTGTATGGAAGAGCTTTCAGAAATTCATAGATTCCTGATTCAGGTCGTTGAAAAACACCTATAGCTTCGTACCCCATCCATATATTAATGATTTTTTCTTCTTCAGGCATTGCAGTTAGCCAGCCTATAAACTTTTCTGCTGACAGGGGAAAATCATTCCACGATTGATTGCTAAAACGAAATGCAATATCGTCACTAAGTTTGTGATTTCGTACTAACAGTTTTAGTTTTGGCAGTGTAGGATGAGTGTAGACATAGTTTTGACTTTTCCATCCTAATACCTGACGGGATTCGTCAATAAGAATTGTTTTATATCCCATTTTGGAAACCAGTTCACCTATTTCATCAGAGTAAATTAACTCTGCATTTCTGAATGAAGTAGGACGTTTTCCAAATAACGATTCAATTTTATCAGCGTGCATTTTCACCTGCATTTCAAATTCATTGGCATCATAGACCGATGAAAGTGAATGAGCATAAGTTTCAGCAAGGAATTCAACACTTCCTGTTTTTGCAAGTTCCTTAAAACTATCAATCACTTCGGGTGCATATTGTTCAAATTGTTCAAGTGCAATACCCGAAATAGAAAAAGCACACCGGAAACTTCCATTAGAACTACGAATAAGTTCAGCAATTGTTCTATTTGATGGCAAATATGCCTGATCTACCAAAAAACGGATTCGCTCTTCGTTTTGAAAATCATCATAATAATAATGATCCTGACCTATTTCAAAAAAACGGTAGCGTTTCAACCGTAAAGGTTGATGTATCTCAAAATAAAAACAGATATTTTTCATATTAATATTAATTACAGGATACAATTTACGGATTACAGCAAAGAAATAAAAAAGGAATCTGATTATAAGTCTTTGTAATAGTAAATTGCTTATTAATAAATTGTAAATTACATAACACTATCATAAATTGCACGAACTTTCAACCCGGCATCCTCCCATTTAATGTTGTTTACTTCTTCGAGTCCTAATTTACTTAAACTTTCAAACATTGCAGGATTCTTCACAATGGCATAAATTGCATCAGCCATCGCATCAATGTCCCAATAATCGGTTTTAATAGCATGTGACAGGATTTCTGCACATCCCGACTGTTTGGAGATAATAGAAGGCGTACCTACCTGCATAGCTTCAAGAGGGGATATTCCAAAAGGTTCAGAGACAGAAGGCATTATATACACATCACTCTCAGCGAGCATCTGATGTACCTGTCGTCCTTTCAGGAATCCGGTAAAATGAAAGCGGTCAGCTATATTTCGCTTTGCCACAAGATCAATCATGGCTATCATCATATCTCCGTTACCCGCCATGACAAAGCGTACATCTTTCGTCTTCTGCAAAACACGGTAAGCTGCTTCAACAAAATATTCAGGACCCTTTTGCATAGTAATTCGTCCTAAAAAGGTAACAATTTTTTCTTTTCGGGGTGTTTTTCTAAACAGATCTATATCTTCAAGTGGATCAACGGCATTGTGAACGGTAGTCACTTTACCTGGATCCTGAAAATATTTTTCAATTACAATTTTCCGTGTTAAATCACTTACAGTCATGATATGATCAGCAGCATCCATTCCTCTTTTTTCAATTCCATAAACGATTGGATTCACTTGCCCCCGACTCCGGTCAAAATCAGTGGCATGAACATGAATCACCAGTGGTTTCCCGGATATCTGTTTGGCAAAAACACCGGCAGGATAGGTTAACCAATCATGTGAATGAATAATATCAAAATCCATTTGATTGGCTAATACACTGGCAACAGCTTCGTAATTTGATATTTCTTCTATTAAATTATCAGGATATCTACCTGAGAAATCAATGCACCCTAAATCATTGGTATATATTCTTGTATAATCGTATTTGATTCCTTTTCTCAACCAAAAATACTCATCAGGATGCATTTGTGAACCTATGCGTTGATTTACATAGTCCCAGTTATTTTCTTTCCAAACAACGGGGACATTACAGGCACCGATAATTTTCAGAAAGCTTTGATCCTCATCACCATGAGGTTTTGGTATAACAAAAGTTATTTCCATATCTTTTTGTAATGCCATACCTTTTGTCAACCCATAGCTGGCTGTACCCAACCCCCCCAATATATGAGGTGGAAATTCCCAACCAAACATTAATGCCTTCATATTTATTCGTTTTCGTATTTTTTCAACATATCCAATACTCTCAATATTTCGGCCACGCTCATAGCAAAAGACATTCCTCCATGTCCTTTATAGGGTGGGTTACCATCAAATAATTCAGGGAGCGTACCAATACAAAGTTCGGTCATTTCGGCTTCAAAACCGATCAACATTCTTTCCAGAAATGATTTACCGCTTTGTTTATAAATTCGTAAGTAAGCTGTTGCAAATGCGCCGAATGTACATGGCCAAACAGGTCCGTTAAAATAATTTCTGTCTCGTTCCAACTGCCCACCAACATAGTTCGGTCGGTAAGAGCCACTTTTAGGACTTAATGATCGTAATCCTTTGGGAGTTAGTAATTCTTTGGTAGTAATATCCAAAACAGATTTTTGTTGATGTTTGTTCAATGGTGAAAAGGGCAGGCTTACTGCCAGAATCATATTAGGCCGCACTTCAAGATCGTTATAACTGCCATCTACAAAATCATATAAATACGTACCATTCCAAAATGTTTTAATAAATGATTCCCGTGATATTTCTGCCTGATAATCCATTAAATCGGCAGCATGTTCATTACCTTTCTCTCTGATTAATGTTGATGTGAATTTTAAAGCATTACACCACAGAGCATTTATTTCGACCACATACCCTGTTCGTGGGGTGATTGGTTTCCCATTTTCGATTGCATTCATCCAGGTAGCTGGTTTTAAAGTACCATCTACATACAGTAATCCGTTATTATGGAGAAACAAATTAGGATGATTCTGCTTTCGGATAAATGAAATTATTTCCTTTGCCAGCTCACCATATCGAATGGAAGCCTCCTGAAGCGAGACTGCTATTGAAAATTGCTGAACAGTCCATAAAAACCAAAGTAACACATCGGGATCATCTATCCCTTTTAATTTGAAACCGGTTTTTTCACCGTTCATAAATCTCTTAATTTCAGGGATTGAAGTATCCATGATCGCATCAAAATAATCCATTCGATCTATTGATAGCGTACAACCGGTCAGCGCTACAAACTGATCACGTGCACGGGCACCAAACCAGGGATAACCGGCTAATAAATAAGTTTTATCCTCTTCCCGTTTATAAAATTGTTGAGCTGAGTTTTTCAAACAACTAAACATATCAACCCGATGGTTTCTACGGGTTAGTTCTTCTTCCCAGAGTGTTTTTAGTTTTCGTGGAGAAACGACAGATATACCTGCCGAAAAAATGATTGATTCTCCTTTCTTTATAGGCATTTCGAAATATCCGGGAACTAATAAATCTTCCTTATAATCATACCCACGTTCTTTTTCTTTAAAATACTCAATGTTTTTATACCAATATGGTTGATGAGTATAGGTTGTTTTTTTTGAAAATTGCATGCATAAATCAGGATACTTCTCATATAATCTCATTGATATGCCATCCTGAATGTCAAGATAGGAGGTATCAGCCACATCATTTTCATGAGTTAAATCGTTGACACTTCGAAATGCTAGAAATGGCTTAAAACGGAGTAATGTTGGAGAATGTGCTTCGAGTAACGTGTATTTAATAAGTACCCTGGGTTCAAATGAGACTAAAAGTCTTTCTTTAGACAGTATAACTCCACCAACCCGATAAACCGTGCGGGAAATAACTTCACAATCGAATTGACGAATATATTTATGTCCGTTCGGGCTAAAATTATTCCCTTCAAAATTATGAACCCCTAAATTAAACTCTGCACCATGCTGAACAACTGTTTCATCAAGCGAGGAAAGTAAAACATGGTTTGAATGATCAATTTCAGGTAATGGCATCACTAATTGTCCATGATATTTCCGGGTATTACAATCAATCAAAGTCGTGCTGTTGTAAGTTCCGGCCCGATTAGTACGAATCATTTCTTTCGAAAGTGATTTTTCGAGATTTATCAGTAAACTTTTATCAAAATTCAGGTAACTCATAGATTAAAACTAGTGTTAGGATTTGAATATCTTTGTCTTTAAAAGTTTTTCAAATTACAAAATAAAGATCAAAAAAATGCGATTTGACAAGTTAATTTTAAATTATCATTTTCGACCGCAATATATTAAATTAATTCCAAACATTTATCTATTTTTTTAATTGAATTTACTTAATTTGGATTTTTTAGTTAAACAGTAATTATTTAATTAGTTGAAATTAAGAGTATTGAAAATATATTTAAAAAATATAATTTGAGCAGTGCCATTTTCAAGCAAAAAAGATTACTTTTCATCACATTTTCACGTTTACTAATCAAAGAAATGGTAACTTTGTGGCAACAATCAGAGCGAAATTGAAATGCCACAAGAGCCAATCCCTTCCTCAAATAAACAGCAATTTATTGATGCTGTTTTTATCCCTTTAATTTTAGGGATAATAATGATTCTGACTTTTATTTTAGAAAAGGGAATGGATTGGGATTTTCATTCTGCAGGAGTATATCCTCGTCGAATTGAAAATATATGGGGAATTTTCACAGTAATATTTATTCATGCCGACTGGTCTCATTTGGCAAATAATGTAATTTCGTTTGTACTTCTCTCCAGTTTTTTATATTATTTTTATAAACAGGTAGCCTCGCAAGTGATGGTTATTTCCTACATTTTTAGTGGGTTCATCCTGTGGTTGATCGGAAGAGATAGTTGGCATATCGGTGCAAGCGGATTAATTTATTCATTAGCTTTTTTTTTATTTTTCAGTGGATTATTTAGAAAACACATTCCTTTAATTGCTCTATCGTTTGTAATAGCCTTTATTTACGGGGGGATGATCTGGCATATTTTTCCTTGGCAAATTGAAGACCCCGTATCCTGGGAAGGGCATTTAGCAGGTGGAACTATTGGGTTTGTATTGTCCATCTGTTATAGAAATATTGGGCCTCAAAAGCCCGTGAAAGTGTGGGAGAATGAAGATGATGAAACGTTGGATTACCTTAGTGAAAACGAAAACAATGATGAAATAGAAAACGAACAAAAAACAGAAGAAGAAACATAAATACAAATTCAAAACCACACCAGAATCTTTTAAGAGAATTACTCTAAAAATAAAAATATTGTAGCTTATCAAGCTTTTATAAATTGCTTTAATAAATTCGTATTCTCTTTATTCTTCTATACAGATTTAACTAAATTACAGTTCTGTCATAAGAAGACTCACAAGTTCATTCTCAGTTGGTTTCTCTTTTGTTCTTTAGATCTCTCAATAGTCAGTCAGACTTTGTACTGATGAAGAAATGAGAATGATTTATGATACTGAAGCAAGAACTATAGGGGTGGAGTTGTCTAATTGAGTACGTGATTTCACACATAAATTCTGCATTAATTGAGAATTTCAAAACAGCTAAACCTTTTTATATAAAAAACAATCTGGACTGTTTTAGGAACCGGACAATTATCATTTGCTAATGCTTCCGGAATTTAATAAACACAAAACAATAATGAGAAAATTTTTAATTATTTCGGCCGTAGTTTTTACCCTATTAGGTATTGTATTTACAATTTTACCTTTAGGAACTATTGCCTTTTTAGCCATTGGTATTGCTTTTATTTTATCTGGTTTTGCAATTCAGAAATCTAAAAGCAGTCAACAGAAGTTACCTAAGATAATTTTGTTTATATCTGTTCTAACGTTTCTCGTAGTAATAGGAAAAGTAATATTCATCAAGGATGTTACAGCAACGGATAAACAATACGAATTAAAAAAATAAGAATCAAAGAAAGAAAATATTAAATAACCGGACGGATTATAAAACAGGAAAAACAATAAATATTTTGTTGTATTTGGTCAATGTATTATTATCTCTAAGAAATCATTCGAATAATTTGAATACGCATTTTTTGTGCTTCATTCAAATCGGGTGATTTTTCTTTCATTAAGTGCCTATACCTTAGCTTCGCTCTGAATTTAGTAGTTTTACTATTCCATTTTAAGGCCCATTTTCCAAACGGGTATTGAATAAAGAAGAAGAGAATTATCGTCCACCAGGAAGCAGAAATCACACAAGTAAAAAACAGTGCCTGTATCAGGTAAAATAGTGGGAAAATAATTATTCCAATGCCATATTGCAATGTACTAAAGAAACCTTCGTATTGAGCTTTAATGACAGATTTTCGAATATACATTGGTAGAAAAAAGGGTATAAAGTTACAAAGGAACCCAACAACAAAAACGGGTAATGTCATTAATAACTTGAAACCTTCTGTCAGAATGGCTGTATTACCGGCTGGTTCTTGTTCTAATACCCGGTTATGCAGTTTTAATTTATTTAACAAACCAGTATATACAGTACAAACTGACTCCATACTTTTCATCTTTTCAGGATCGGTTTTTTCAAGAAGCACTAACCTCTTAGCAATCTCCTGTCGTGCTTCAAATCGGGAAATAGTATTATCAGGTAAAAGAAGTTGTTCAAGAAAAGAGGTATTTGCAACTTCTGTTACTTTCAAAAAACAATCATAATATTTTTCTGTAGCCAGATTTAAGGATAATTGATTCAAATCTTCTTTCAGCTTTTCACGGATTTCATTTGTAGCTGTAACCGGATTTTCACCATAGGCTAACATATAGTCCGATACCTCAATCGGTTTTCCAATATTAATAATTATATGTTTCCCGAATTTTGCCAGATCACCATAGTCAATACCTACAGGTACTATCTTTACATTAGGTAGGGTACTATATTTTTGTTGAGTATCAAATGCTATTCTAAATATACCTTTAACAAATGGCCTTAGTTTTCTTTGTTCACCCTGATTACCTTCAGGCATAATACCAAGGGCATTGTTTTTATGGAGTATTTCAACACATTGTTCAAATATCTCATTATTTTTACTCAGATTTTCAATCCCATCCCTCATACGGAAAGCTGGAAGAATTTTCATGAATTTTAAAATTTTTGCTGCAGTCTTATTCTTGAATATATCGGCTCTTGCCAAAAACACAACAGGTACATGGTATGGGGCAATTGAATGTACTGCAATCGCATCCATCAACGCATTAATATGGTTGGGTGCAAATATCACCGGGCAGTTTTCAGGCACATTCTCCCTTCCTGTTACGATATATTCTCCATAATAACGTTTAAAGGTAAATACGACATAATTCCGGACCAAACTGAATGAAAAAGGGTAATCAACTATATTCGACATCTTAAATTATAATTTAAAAGTAGGGATAATCAAAATTACATTATTTAGGTTGATGTTTCGACCAAAAGGTTGCCAGACTAAGGCCGGAAATAATATGCCAGATACCCCACCATGCTGTAATAAAAAGCATCCCCCCGACCGCCAGAGAAGGTGGAAAGATCTTAGGATTAAATAACAGAACCAAACCGAGTCCTGAATTTTGAATTCCCATTTCAATAGTAATGGTTCGTCGGTCACGGTTAGAAACTTTAAAAAGACTTCCGAGCGAATAGCCGGTTAGGAATGCCAGCATGTTGTGAATTAAAACTATGAAAAATATATAGAAAATATATTTCATAAACAAATGCCAGTTATTGGCAAATGCTAATACGACCATCGAGACGAAAAATAGAATTGAAATATATTGAATTGGCTTTTTTAATTTCAAGGTAATTTTCGGAAAGTATTTAGCAAAGAAAATACCTAAAACCAAAGGAATTCCTAATAGAATAAATACCGTTTCAAACATTTGGAAATTGTCAATCTGCAAGGGTTGCAATAAATGACCGGCTTTATTACTAATAAATTTCAGATATAAACCTCCCCAAAAAGCAAAATTGAAAGGAGTTGAGAGAGTTGCCAATAACGTTGTACTTGCGCTAAGTCCAATTGACAATTCGATGTTACCTCTGGCGTATGAAGTCATGAAATTAGAGATATTTCCGCCGGGACAGGCAGCTACTAAAAACATTCCCATTGCAATAGTAGGAGTTATATAATCATTAAGAACAACTACAAGTAAGAAAGTCATTAAAGGCAATGCAAATAAATGTCCAAAAAGTCCGACTAAATATGTTTTTGGTTCTTTAAATAATTCTTTAAAATGACTCGGTTTAATGCCAAGTGCCACTCCAAACATGATAAAACTAAGAATTATATTGATAATGTGCATTCCGGATGCAGAAAAGTTTATTCGAATCGGGTCAAGTTGTTTTAAAGCCTCATACATAAATTAACAAATTATTTTTAACTCTACAAATATATAAAATTAAATGATTATCCGCAAAGGCGACAAATCAAAAAACTGTTTCACTGAAAAAAAATTATTATTTTTATATTCGGACTTCTACTACTTTTTAATTCTAATTCGCATGAATATTGTTTAAATCTCATTTAGTTATTATTCTTCGATGGGTTTTCAATGAGTTTTGGATTGGTTTTGGATTGGTTTTGGGATCTATAATTCTTTCATTTAGTTCCAAAATATATGCCATATACCTTTATAGATATATGGCATATAAATGGGGAATAAGTGACTGATAAGTGACTGATATATCAGAATAGCTACGCATCCAAAACCAATCCAAAACCAATCCAAAACCATTCAAAGTCAGAGATGTATTCGGAATACAAATATAATAAAAAAATAATGATCCGCTTTTTTTTCTGAATAAAATCCGGTAACCCAACTTAAAAGAACAGAATTAATCTGTTGATGGTTTAACATCTTTTGCGGATAATCATATAAAATTAATGTGTGGGAATTAGCATTTTAGTAATATTACAATTATTCTTTTATGAAAGCTGAAATTTTCAGTACATTTGCCGGACTTTAATAAACATGATTGAATAATAAATATAATCTTCAGGTAAAATGCAAAAAAGTATTTTTATAATTCTGGCTTTAATTTTAATTCTGTCTGAATCATGCGTCGGTCAAAAAAATAAGGAAACGATTGTTCGGTTTGAAACTACCTATGGAGATATTACCGTAAAATTGTATGCTGAGACAATAAAACATCATGATAATTTTGTGAAGTTGGTCAATAACGGGTTTTATAATGGAGTATTATTTCACCGGGTGATCTCTGGATTTATGATTCAGGCAGGTGATCCGGGTTCAAAAACAGCGAAAGCCGGAGCTTCTTTAGGGTCCGGGGATGTGGGTTATACCATCCCTGCCGAATTTATTTATCCGAAGTATTATCATAAGCGAGGTGCATTGTCGGCAGCACGTGAAGGTGACAACGTTAATCCATTAAAAGCCTCTTCGGGTTGTCAATTTTATATTGTTGAAGGAAAACTGTTTTCAGATAATGGATTGGACAGCCTCGAAACAAATAACAAACTAAAGCTGGAAGAGAATTTGTTTCAGGGAATTGTAAAAACGAAACAAGGGGAAGTAAAAAAATACCGTTCTGAACGCAATCAATCTAAACTGAATGCCTTAAGGGATTCTATTTTGGAGGTTGTAAAGGTTCAATTAGAAAAAAACACTTCCTACAAGTTCACTCAACAACAACGTAGGGACTATAAATCAATAGGTGGAACACCACATTTGGATGGTGCGTATACCGTTTTCGGTGAAGTGACCGAAGGGTTGGATATCGTGACAAAAATCTCAAATGCTAAAACCGGTCCTCATGACAGACCGGTATTGGATATTAGAGTACTAAAAGCGGAAGTGTTGAATTAAGATCTTTCGAATAAAAAAAGAGATAAGTTTGAGCTTATCTCTTTTTTTATTTAAATTCAGCTGATATTTAAATTAAACCACTTTCAAAGAATTAAATCGATTCGTAGATCAATCTTTTATTGATGTTGTGGCCGTATCAAATCGTTTACAGTTTTCACCGGATTAAATGTATCGATAGGAACTTCAACGAAAATAGTATTCCAATCGCTCATTGCACCATTCCAGAGTCCTGGAAGTTCAAGGGCTTTCAATTCCTTTCCGTTTTTCGATTTCAAAGAAATAAAGCCTGTTTTTTTATCTACATGTTGAATTAAATCAAATTTTCTACCCAGATAATCTTTCACTCCGCAAACCAAATCAACCGGATTGAAGTGAGTGGAGTTCATCATCATGGCTTTATCGACCTGACTTGTCATATCAATCTGAGAACTTTCAAGGATTTGAGGAGAAACTGTTCCATCTGCATTCACAGTCAGGAATGGGCCTCCTCCGGGTTCTCCCACATTTTTTACCATGCCACAAACTCGTATCGGACGATTTAATTTTGTAAAAAGGTATTTTCTTAATTCAATTTCACTCAGTGAGGTCAAATCAGGATGATGATTATTGAGTCTGACTTCACAGAACTTAGCCATAATTGCCAACTTGGCTTTCGAAATCGATTCATTCTCTAATTCATTCAAATAACCGAAACATTGTTTTTGAAGGTTGACCAGCATACCTGCAATAACTTTTTTATAGGTAATGGTACTCTCCTTTAAAGAATCAGGAACCACATTATCTATATTTTTAATGAAAATAATATCGCCATTCAAATCATTCAGGTTTTCAATCAATGCACCATGACCACCCGGACGGAATACCAGTTCTCCGTTTTTATCACGAAACGGATCGTTGTTTTTATCAGCAGCAACGGTATCGGTGTACGGTTTTTGTTCTGAGAAAGTCACGTTATACGTCACATGATACTTTTTCTCAAACAACGGGATCGATTCCTTTAAATGATTTTCGAACAGGGTGCGGTGTTCTTTCGATACAGTAAAATGAATATTTACAATACCCGAAGCTGAGGCAGCATACAAAGCGCCTTCCACTAAATGTTCCTGCATGGGAGTTCTGACTTCTGTCGGATACGAATGGAATTTCAATAATCCTTTTGGAAGTGATCCGTAATTCAACCCCTTTTCATGCAATAGATTTTCAACAATCAGTTTGTATTTTTTATTTATTATAAGTTCGTCAATGGTCTGACCTTCATTTTTAATACAAACCTTATTCAGATCCTGATAAAAAGCAAAGTTATCAATTTCGTCGAAAAATTTAGTCTCAAATGAATTAGAAGGTTTATCGTTTTTACTTTCCAAAAATTCGAAAAGATCCTTGAACATTCTACTTGCTGCACCCGAAGCCGGTACAAACTTAAGAATAGATGCATCGGTAAGTAAAAACTCTTCCCATTGTTTTAGTAAAAATTTACGATCTTCATCCGATACCACAATAATTCCATTTCCCGGTTCAGCAGCACTTCGAATTTTCAGGAATGGGAATCCGGTTTTAAATGACTTAAGTTGTTCTTCAATTTGGTTGGAAGTAATCCCTCTTTTTTTAAGGATGTTTTCATCGTTGCTTGTAATCATTTTATTTAAATATTATAAAGTAAATAATGTCAATTATTCTCCTAATTGTATTTTTAAAATTTCCAGTTCGTTTTTCCGTTGGTTTAATTCTTTAATATAGTCCGACAGACGCAGAAACGAATCATAATTAACTATTGTCATTTTTCCGAAAGAGTAAAAAGCCTTTGTAGCATAATCCAATGCTTTGTCAAGATCACCCGTAATTTCATACCCGATAGCAATATTATTTGCTGCCTGTGCCATAATCCGGGGATTTCGTGATTTATTATATTCAGTTTCCCATAAACCGATTGCCGATTTCCAGTTCTTTACATAAACTGAATCTAGTCCTTGTTTCATCAACTTGTTGTTCGTATTGAAAATATAACGATCCACTTTATCCCAATAAGGAACAAAACGATTTACATTCTTATGTCCCACATTTAAAGCTCCATCTACCAGTGCATCATTTCTGTCAGGAAGATCAGCCATGGCTTTCTTTCGATAATAGGATTCAGATTCCCAAAACACAGTATCAACAAATTGAACCGTAGTCACTTCGGGATTATTTGGGTAATGAATGCTCCAATAGGTTTCAAATTTAAGTTCTAATGTTGATAAATATATACTGCTCTCAGACAAATAATTTTCTGTTAAATCATCATTTACTTTAATTTTATCCAGTGAAAGTATAGCATTTACCTGATTTGTCTGACACAATTGATTCACCTGATCATCAGTTAGCTTCGGAGATCCGAAAAAATCTTTTCCTTTATTAATGGTGTTTGGGATTAACTGAATGGATGAAAAGAAATCTTTTCCTTCCAGATCTTCCGTTAAAGCTCCTAAACAAAAAATAGACAAACTGTCGCTATTTATCAACACATTTTTTGGAGTTTCGTACAGCAATTCGGTTTTATGCCCATATGCTGCCGGTTGTTTTACAGTATTATTTATAATCAGTAAATCGTTGGCATTTTTGGCAAAAGCAACTTTGGCAGGACGTAATACATCCAGTGATGTATATAATAAACCGGTACAGGAAGTAAAGAAAACGACTCCAAAAATCAGTATGAAGTCTTTCAAATTGTTTGTTTTCATAATTGAGATGTCTCTATTATTATAAAATGCCTCATAATTATTTTAAATACTTAGTTTTAAGCCATCATAGGCAAGCTGAATGTTATCAGGTAATGACCGGTTTACTTCGGCATTTAAACCAATGTCGTGACTCATATGGGTAAAATAAGTTCTATGCGCACCAATTTTCTGTGCAATTTCAATCGCTTCATTTAAGGATAAATGTGAAATATGAGGATTGATTCTAAGGGCATTTATCACCAACACATCAAGTCCATGAAGTTTCTCTATCGATCGTTCGTTTATGGTTTTCACATCAGTCAAATAAGCCAGTTTACCTACTCTGAACCCCAGGATTGGAAGTTTCGCATGCATTATTCTAATAGGTATTACTCTTACATTCTCAATAAAAAAATCGGTTTCACTAATTTCATGTAAATGAATTCTTGGAACCCCGGGGTATTTGATTTCTGCAAAACAATACGGCATGTTGCGTTGGATAACCGACAATACTCTTTTCTCGGCATACAATTGTGTTTCTCCCAAAGGACGGACATCATCCAGCCCTCCAATATGATCATAATGCTCATGTGTCAGTAAGATCGCCGAAAGTGAGTCAATATTATTTGTAAGTAACTGTTGACGTAAATCAGGTCCGCAGTCAATTAAAATTTTAGTATTGCCTTCAGTTAATAAGACCGATACACGTAATCTTTTATCTTTATTGTCTGTTGATTTGCATATTTTGCATTGACACCCTATTTGAGGCACTCCGGTTGAAGTTCCTGTACCCAAAAAAAGAAGATCCATTTTATTTTTTTTATTTAATCGATAACATTATAATATCATCAGCATCACATCATCTACAGGTTTCAAATTTTCATTCGTATACGCCATTCCTGCTGATATAAATTATTCGTTCTGTTTCCTAAATTTTTTACCCATCCAAGTGCTTGTCCTTTAAAACTAATCAGAATATAGCCCCGTGGAGATTGTGGGAGTATAATGGAGTCTTTTCTTAAAAATGAAATAGCTGTTTTATAGTCTACTTCAACTTTTTCTACACTTTCTTTGTCCAGTTTTTTAGATAATGCAATACTCGACGATGGAATAAAATCAGTTCCTTTAAATTCTCCTAATAATAAACCCGAATGCATGCATTTTAAATGCTTTTTGATGTACAGGTAATCATTCAGCCTGTTTTTATCGTACCCCTTTATCAGATTGTCTTCCGGTAAAATCAACCAATTATCCGAATCTATTAATGAAAACGTAGAAGTATAGCTTTTTGTTACAAATTTTATATTTTTTTTATCGTCTTTCTTATTCTTTTGAGAGGATCGGATCAATGACTTTTTTTTGAGTACGGTCAGAAAAAAGCCTTCACCTTTGGTTTTATGCGGGAAAAACCGATATCCATAATCAGTAACAGTGATTTGCTCATTTCCTTTTAAATCGATTGGCAAAAATTCAGCACCCAGGGTATCACAAATCCATTTTACATTTTCTTCATTTTCCGCCCGATTAAAAGTACAGGTACTATAGACTAAAACCCCATCGGTTTTTAATGTATCCCAAACCGACGTGAGTATCTCTCTCTGACGGGCAGCACATAAAGTCACATTATATTCCGACCACTCCTGTATTGCTCCACTATCCTTTCGAAACATTCCTTCTCCCGAACAGGGCGCATCAACGACTACTGCATCGAAAAAACCGGGAAGTGAATTAAAATCTTTGGGTTCATTATTCGTTACAATAACATTCGGATTTCCCCATTTTATAAGATTCTCAGCTAAAATATAGGCTCTTGAACGTACAATCTCATTGCTGACCAACAAACTGGATTCGGGTAAAGCCTGTGTTAACAGGGTCGATTTTCCACCCGGAGCAGCACAAAGATCAAGAACACTCTGTGCTAAGGGGAAATGCTGTTTTACCGCCTGATATAAGAACATCGAACTTGCTTCCTGCACATAATAAACCCCGGCATGAAACAGTGGATCGGCTGTAAAAAGCGGACGTTCGGTTAAATAGTACCCTTTCTCACACCATGGCACTTTCTCTTCAGAAGGCACATAATTAATTTTATCATTTACCCGAATGCTTGTAGGTGCAATACCTTCCAGTGCTTTTTCTAAATCCTGAAATTCATTTCCTAATAGTTCAACAGTATTTCTAACAAAAATTTCAGGTAAGTTCATCAATTGATTATTGTTCTTAAATTTTAAAAATAGGATTTGAGTCAGATACAATAAAGTATCAGTGACTTCGGTATTTATTTTTTTATAGTTTTATATTTCTTGACTGAGAATTTGAAGTTTCGTAGAATATAATTATTCAACCTCAAAACAAATTTACTGTAAAGTTTTAAACGTAAATTTTCAAGGAAACAGAATCATTATCTAATTTGCCCTCTTAATTTACAAAGGAATTTTTAATTTAAACTGATAATTTTAAAATTAATATCCAGTTCTTTACAAATTAAATAATTAAAAATAAATAGGGATATGTTATAAATGACTGTTTAAAAAAAAAGAAAGCAGTGATTTCTTTATGTCACTGCTTTCACAATATTTTTATTGTTGCAATTATACTTTTTTTTCTTTTAAAATACTTTGTGCCATTTCCAGAATTTTTGTATCATCTAACATAACTAATCCTCCATCCGGTCCGGGTTCGATATGAACGCCGCAACTTTTACCATCTTTATAGTCGTGTCCACCAAAATAATTACGCACTGTTTCTTTTTCCAGACCAAGTTCTTCGGCGATCTTGGTCATACTACCGCTTGGAAGCGCATCTTTTACTCTTCGTAGTTCGTTGAATGTTATCGTTTTCGTCATGACATTAAGTATTAGAATTGTTTGTAAAAATAATATTCTTAAATGTGCAATAAACATACATCATTCTTTTTAATATACAAAGTTTTTTTATAAGATTTATTTAAAAAAAACACAAATATATTTCGCTCTTAGTTCATCATGCTGATATGCTATAAGTTATAAAATTCATTATAAATCAATTAATAATTTAAAATTTTAGAATATTGATATATTTATTCAATTTACTGAACTGAATAAATATATCCGAAATCAGTATAATTTCAATAATGCAGAATTTAATTCGGTTATTTCAGAACATTATATTTACAAAATTAACTGCACAGAAAGTTTATAAGAGCACAACTTTTATTTACCAATTTGCGGGTATTAAATACATTCTTTAACCTTTTATATTCAAAATATTGATTGAAAATAGGAACAAACTAAAGTACAATCATAAGGACTTTGGTTTTTCTTGGCACTTGTGATACTATTTTAATTTTTATTTCGTTCTTTGTATGCAATATCTAATATTTTTTTGATTAATCTGAAATTCATTGTTTCAACTTTAAAAGGCATGAATTTTAGGATTTAAAGCTTTTTAGTTTTCAATCTGGAATTAGTTTAAGCAGTAGTTTCATTTTTTTTAATAAATATATTTTTATCATTTCACATGTAAAATTTGTATATTGACTCGGATTTAGGTACCTTTGCGACTCTTTTTTAATGATATTTTTAGGTAAATCGAATTAAGTAACATAATTAATTTATTCCAACAATAAACATCTGGTCTCACAGATATTTAAATGAATGCTATACATGAAGAAAATCAATTTTATATCTATTGTTCTGTTTGTGCTTGCTTTAGCTGGTTGTACTTCACAAAAGGAAGTTGCTTATTTTTATGGGGTTAACTCCAATTCAGCAGATTCAATTAATAAAAAATTCACTAAAATACACGAAGTCCGCATTTGTTCAGGCGATATGTTATCGATTTCAGTAACCGGATTAGACCCCCAGGCAGTAGCACCATTTAACCTACCATTAGTTTCATATGCCACACCAGGGAGTGAACAATTATACTCTGCTCCTACATTGCAATCGTATTTAGTAGACGTTAACGGAAATATTAATTTTCCTGTCATTGGTACGTTGAAATTAGGCGGGTTTACAAAATCAGAAGCTATAAAATATATAGACGATCAACTGTCTCCCTACTTAAAAAACGCAATTGTTACTATTCAGTTTATGAATTACAGAATTACTGTTTTAGGTGAAGTTCTTCATCCCGGACAGTACCCCATAAATAATGAGCGAGTCACAATATTGGATGCATTAGGACTTGCCGGTGATATGACAATATATGGTAAAAGAAATAATGTACTTATCACAAGAGAAAATAACGGCAAATTAGAATTTATCAGATTAAATTTAAACACAGATGAAGTCTTTAAATCACCATATTATTATTTACAACAAAATGATGTCATTTACGTCGAACCAAATTCTGTAAAATCTGTCGCATCTCAAAATACAGGACTTTATTTGTCTGCATTATCTACATTTGCCACATTATTAGCCGTAATATACGCAATTGTAAAGCCATAATAATCCATATCTACAATCAAAACACCTAGTAAAATCTCATTTAATAAGCATGGAAAACAATATACCAACAATAAAAACTTCGAATTTAGACACTGCTAACATTAGAGAAATTGTCATTAAATATTTACTCAAATGGCACTGGTTTTTAATTTCAGTTGTTATCTGTTTTATCATTGCTTATTTTTATTTAAAAATTACGAATGAAGAATATCAGGTACAAACAACTATTTTAATTCGAAAAGATAAATCAGCCAGTAGTCTTATTGATATGTCAATGCTCGACGGACTGGGCGGAGTGGGTGGAATGACAGGTTCTTCTAAGGAAATTGAAGATGAAATTCAGGTGCTAACTTCAAAAACTTTAATGACGAATGTTATTAAATCACTCGGTGTAATAACTGAATATTATGAGAATGATAAATACAGATACAATGAGGTTTACCCATTGACTCCCATACGATTGATCACACCTCAAATGTTTAATGACACAGTTCAAAAAACGGTCATATTTAAGCTTTTACGTAAAGAAAATGAGTATCAGATAGATTTTAAATATGGTAAAATATCAGAAAGATATAAAATTACCGATTTAAATAAATCCATCATTACTAAAGTCGGAATTTTTAAATTTCTACAGATTTTGCCACTTAAGATGGGAAAATCTTATAAAATCATTACCTATCCGGTTCGTAGTTTGACTGAAAATTATTGTAATCTGATTAAAGTCAATTCTGTCAACAAAAGAGCCAATGCAATAAATGTATCAACCATATCAGCCTGCCCAAAGAAATCCGTAGTGGTTCTAAATAAATTGATTGAATTGTATAATCAGGATGCCGTGACAGATAAGAATCTGATTGCTACCAGTACAGCTAGTTTTATCCAGGAACGAATTAAATTAATTGGTTCTGAATTATTGGATGTGGAACTAAATGTTGAAAATTACAAGAAGAAAAATAAATTGACAGACATTACCACTGACGCTGATATTTTTTTAAAATCTGCCAGTGAATATGACAAGAAATCAGCTGAACTAGAAACTCAATTAAATTTAGTGAGCTATATCGAGTCTTATGTTAAAAACAACAAACATCAATACGATTTAGTTCCGGCTAATTTAGGCATTGAAGATAAATCCTTGCTGCAATTAATTCAAGAATATAATTACACATTGTTACAGCGCATAAAGGTAATGCGTACGACAAATGAGAAAAACCCTGTTATCACACAGATTGAACAACAGCTAAAGGCTTTGAGAACCAGCATAATTGTAAGCATAGGAAGCATTAAAGATGGGTTCAAAATTGCGAAAAAAGATGTATTGGGAAAAACGAATCAGTTCTCATCAAGAATAAGCGGAGTACCTACTCAGGAAAGAGAATTGACTGAAATAATCAGACAAAAAGAAATTAAGTCGAAGCTCTACTTGTTTTTATTGCAAAAAAGGGAAGAAAATGCGTTAAGTCTAGCGAGTACAATACCTTCTGCAAAAACTCTTGATTCTGCTTATAGTTCATTACAACCAGTTGCTCCCAGAAGAATGATCATTTATCTCTTGGCTTTACTGTTAGGAGTTCTGATGCCGTTGATTTATATTTACATTCTTGACCTGCTAAATAATAAAATAATAAATAGTAAAGAGCTGAAACGCCTAGTAAAAGCTCCTTATTTAGGTTCTATCGGATTAAAAAAAGAAGCTGACGTTGTTGTGGTACGTGAAGGAAAGACAACTCCAATTGTAGAAATGTTTAGGATTATTCGAACAAACCTGCAATTCATGTTATCAGGAAAAGAAAATCCCGTAATTTTAATAACTTCAAGTATCAGTGGAGAAGGTAAATCGTTTACCTCTATAAATATCGCAATGTCTTTTGCATTAATGAAAAAGAAGGTGGTATTAGTTGGGTTGGATATCCGAAGTCCAATGCTTGGCGACTACCTCCATTTATCAAAGGAAAGAGGAATTACTATGTACATTGCTGATGAGAGTTATGAGGTTAATGACATAATTGTTCCATCGAATTTACATCCATTCCTGGATGTAATTCCAGCTGGTCCGGTACCACCAAATCCTGCAGAATTAATAATGAATCAACGTTTGGATGATTTATTCCTTCAATTACGCGAGAAGTACGATTATATAATTGTTGACTCTGCACCAATTGGGTTGGTATCCGACACTTATCTGATAAACAGAGTGGTTGATAATTGCATATATGTGGCACGACAGAATTACACTCCACGTGAAGCAACAGAATTAATTAATGACATTTATGAACATAACAGGCTTAATGGAATGTCGATAATTTTAAACGGAACAGATGAGAGTTCGGGATATGGTTATGGTTACGGTTATGGACAGAAGACTCTAAAGAAAAAAGATTATATAAAAAAAATGAATTTCTTTAATAGAATTTGGAAATAGAACACTTGATTTATAAAAGCTCTGAAGTAATCTTCAGGGCTTTTTTTATACGACAGAGGAAATTTGAAACCTATTATAAATTTATAATTTCTACATCGAAATTTTACATCCATATAAATCAGGATATTATGCATTTATATTGAATTAAATTCGAAATTCTTGTTTACTAATTGTCGAATAAAAGAAATTCTATAATTTTGAATTTAATTTATTCACACTCACTTTCCTCAAGGAGAATATCTTGTTGATTCGGTTTTGACTTTTCAAAATAAAATAATTGTGATAAATTCTTCATACTTTTAAGGAATAAAAAATCAATCGATTCTCTCATACTTTTAATAAAGGAGATAAAAAAATATAGAATTTGTATTACAAACTATGTTCTTCGTTGGAAAAATACTATCCCAGAGTATTTGAAAAGCATATGTTGAAAAGCAATTAAGAAATCAGGCCTGGTTTTGAAATAAATTTCAAACTAGGAATTGCAGAAGGTCATTTCTGAGAGGATTTAGATGTAGAATTAATTTCATTGTTTCATTCCCTTCAAATAAAAAACACCTTTGAATTAATGCAACAATTACCAAAAAGATATCCAAAAAATCGAATAATTGAGTTTTTTGTTGATTTAATGATACATATGATTGCAAATGAAAAAGGACTTCAATATTTGAGAGACCAAACCATAAATGAAACAGAATAAAAACCGACAGTTTTTATTCTTATTGAAACCGGTTGTATTTTAAACCCTGGCAATGAATTCATCTATTGCTTTAGTACTCTATTTCTTTCATTCATCGTATAAAAAGATTCATTCGTCGATTTTAAATAGTCGTATCAGATTAATTTGGAGTATTTTTGTAAAGATTATTTTGTTTATAACATGTATAGAATATTTATCAATATCATTAATATCTAATCATTAATTAGGAATAAGGTTGTGAAAAAAATTAGTAAAAAAAATGTATTGGTAGCAGCAATCGTGATTTTGTTACCATTATCTGCATTAAAGGCTCAGGATACCCTGACAGTCTCGCTTCAAAAAGCATTGGAAATAGCCATGAGCAAGAGTCCGACAATTAAAATCGCCAATAAGGAAATTTCAAGGGTGGATTATAGCAAAAAAGAACGGCTTGCAGGTTTATTCCCAACAATAAGCGGATCGGGTTCATATTCCAGAAACCTTAAAAACCAAAAATCAGTTATTTCATTTAACGGAACTCCCACTGTTTTAGAGTTTGGTGTTGATAACAATTTTTCAGCCGGAGTTTCAGCAACCTTGCCAATAATAGCACCGACTTTATGGGCAACGTTGAAAATGAATGAATATGATGCTCAATTAGCCATAGAATCAGCACGTTCATCAAAAATTTCTCTTGTCAATATGGTAACAAAGGCTTATTACACATTACTACTGATGCAAGACTCGTATGACGTTTTTGTGAAGAGTTATCATAACACTGCAGAAAATACGCGAGTGATAGCAGATAAATATAAACAAGGAGTAGTATCTGAATATGAATGGATACGTGCTGATGTTCAATCGCGGAATGCACAGTCTAATATCGTATCAGCCCAGAGCGCAGTTCATCTGAGTAAACAACAACTAAAGATGTTAATGGGCCTGAATATGTTTTCTGAAATAAAAGTGGAAGGCAAACTATCTGATTTTGAACAAATCATCTTTGGTGAAGTATTGAATCTGGATACAATGGCATTAAAATCAAATACTGATTTAAAACAATTTGATATCAAATCGAAACAATTTGACCAAACGCTGGAGATTCAAAAAACCTCGTGGTATCCGACACTTGGAGCCAGTCTTAATTATTCCTACAATTATATGGGTAATGATGCCGATAAGTTCTCTGATTACACTAAATTTCCGGCAAGTATGCTGGGTATTTCTTTATCTGTACCTATTTTTCAGGGAGGTACACGGCATTACAAATACCAACAAATTAAAATCCAGCAGGATGAATTAAAAGACCAGCGTGAGAATTTGAAGAAGACCGTTGAATTGCAAATGATAACATCACTTGATAATATTAAAAAAGCCATAGCCAAGATTGAGTCAGATAAAAAAGCAATGAGTCAGGCCGAAAAAGCAATGACTATATCTAAAACACGGTCCGATGTAGGAGCCGGGACTTTTCTTGATATCACGAATTCTGAATTAGCTTATATACAGGCTGGTTTGTCGTATAACCAATCGATTTATGATTATTTATCAGCGAAATCGGACTTAGAAAAAATAGTTGGTAAAGACTCTCAAATAAGATAAATAAAAAAATCAATTAGTACACCATCAACAAAAATCATACAAATGAAAAGGATTAAACTAATAGGTATTATCGTTTGTGCATTCGCTTTGGGACTGAGCTCATGCAAAAAAAAAGCAAATGCAGATGTTGCAGCTGAAGTTCCAAATATACGGATTCAGGAAGCGATAGAGAAAAATGTTGAACAGAGTAATGAAATAACCGCCACTGTAGAGCCACAGGACAAGAACAGCATTGCTCCCTCAACTCCCGGACGTATCCGTCATATACTTGTTGAAGTAGGTCAACATGTGTCAAAAGGTCAGAAGCTGGTGCAAATGGATGTTGCCAATCTTTCTAACCTGGAATCGCAAATTGAAAATGTAAGACGCAGTTTTAAACGAACTCAGGAATTATTCAATGTCGGGGGTGCCTCACAACAGGAATTGGATAATGCAAAACTTCAAATGGATATTGCACAGACAAATATTAAAAACATGTCTGAAAATACTTTTCTGTTAAGTCCTATCAGCGGTCTGATAACTGAACGTAATTATTATAATGGAGATATGTATTCGGGACAAAAACCGATACTTGTGGTTATGAGCATTAATCCTGTAAAGATATTGATCAATGTATCAGAATCCAATTATTCAAAAATGAAATTGGGCATGCCCATCGATGTTAAATTTGATATATTCCAGGGTACAAAATTTCAGGGAAAAGTGAGTCTGATCTATCCAACCATTGATGAAGCATCAAGGACCTTTCCTGTTGAGATTCGATTGAATAATAACAACAATAAAATTCGTCCGGGTATGTTTGCCCGTGTAACACTTGAATTCGGTAAAGCAAAACGCATTTTGGTCCCTGATCAGTCTGTTATAAAACAATCCGGTTCAGGTGCACGCTTTATTTATGTTTACAACGAAGGAAAAGTGCAATACAAACCGATAGAAATTGGTCGTCGTATTGATAGTGATTATGAAATTATTTCAGGTATATCGGCAGGAGAACAGGTAGTTGTTGCCGGCCAGTCGAAATTAGTAGATGGGGCCAGTGTAAAAGTGGTGAAGTAAGTAATTGGTTGACTGGTTGATTTGGATAAAATAAAAGATTATGTTAAGCACAAATAGTAAATTGTAAATAAATAAATTGTAAATATTAAGATATGAGTTTATACGAAAGTTCGGTCAGAAAGCCGGTAATGACTTCGATAATTTTTATCGCAGTGGTTATTCTGGGTCTTTTCTCTTACAATAAGTTACCGATTGATTTGTTGCCTAAAATAGAGACTAACACGATCATGGTCATGACGACCTATGATGGTGCCAGTGCGTCGGATGTTGAAACAAATGTAACACGTCCGCTGGAAAGCTCTCTAAATACGGTTTCGAACCTTAAGAATATAACTTCAACATCGAAGGAAAACCGTTCGATTATTACGATGGAATTTGAATATGGATTGGATCTGAATGTAGTGACAAATGATATTCGTAATAAGTTGGATTTAGTTAAATCCTATATGCCTTCCGGTGCGGGGAATCCTATTATCTTCAAGCTAAGCACGGATATGATTCCTGTCATTATGCTTTCTGCCACTGCAAGTCAGAGTCTACCGGCGCTTTATAAAATACTGGATACAAAAGTGGCTAACCCACTTGCCCGTATTAATGGAGTGGGTTCAGTATCTATCAGTGGTGCACCCCAGCGTGAGATCCAGGTTTATGTAGATCCGATCAAACTGGAAGCATATCATTTAACCATAGAGGCTCTTGCACAGTATATCCGCATGGAAAATGTAAATACTCCGGCAGGTTCTATGGATGTCGGTAGTGATACGTATGCTTTGCGTGTCGAAGGTGAATTTAAAGATCCTTCGGAAATGAATAATATTGTCGTAGGGAATTTCAACGGCAAAACCGTGAAGCTTTCTGATGTTGCTGTGATCAGTGACAAACATGAAGAGCGTATGCAGGAAAGTTATACAAACGGAGTGCAGGGTGCTTCTATCATTGTTCAAAAACAATCGGGAGCTAATACGGTACAGATTGCCAAAGAAGTACTAAAGATGCTACCTCAGATAAAGAAGAGCCTTCCTACGGATGTGAAACTTAGTGTTATCGGAGATACTTCCGACAATATTATTCGTACGATTGAAAGTTTGGCAGAAACTGTAATTTACGCACTTCTATTTGTAATGATTGTGGTTTTGTTCTTCCTGGGACGTTGGCGTGCAACGGTAATTATTATTCTGACCATACCAATATCATTAATAGCTGCTTTTATTTATCTGGCACTTACAGGCGGTACCCTGAATATCATATCGCTTAGTTCGTTATCGCTCGCCATTGGGTTGGTAGTAGATGATGCGATCGTGGTACTGGAAAACATTACCACTCACATTGAGCGGGGTAGCCGGCCTAAAACCGCAGCAATTAACGGTACCAATGAGGTTGGGCTTTCAATTGTTGCTTCCACGATGACTATTATTGCTGTATTTCTTCCATTAACCATGGTTTCGGGAATGGCTGGAGTTATGTTCTCGCAACTTGGATGGATGGTAACAATAATTATTACAGTTTCAATGATATGTTCATTGACACTGACTCCAATGCTTGCCTCTCAGTTGTTACGTATGGATCCAAAACGAAGCAAAGGGTTTAATTTAGTGTATTCACCTATTGAACGTTTTCTGGATAAACTGGATGATAAATATGCAAAGGTGGTTAACTGGGCAGTACGTCATAAAAAGACTATTCTGGCATCTGCAACAATATTTTTCGTTGTCAGTATCATACCTCTGGCTATTGGTTGGGTAGGTACAGAAAACTTTCCTGCCCAGGATAGCGGAACAATATCTGCTACCATTGAAATGCCTGTGGGAACAAGAATGGAAATCACCAAAGCTGTCTGCCAAAAGCTTCACTCTGAATGGAGAAAGAAATATCCTGAAATTGATATGGTTAACTTCAGTGTTGGCCAGGCTAGCAGTAAGAACATATATGGATCGCTATTTAGTAAGAATTCAAGCAATGTAGGTACATTCTCTATCAGGTTGGTGAATTTGAAAGCACGTAACCGTTCAGCTTTTGCTATTACCGACAGCATTCGTAACGACATAAAACAATTACCTGAAATTCGTAAATCAACAGTCACTGCAGGTGGTGGTATGAGCATGATGGGTGGTCAGTCAACGCTTGATGTAGAAATCTATGGGTATGATTTTGCCCAGACTGATATAGTTGCCAAAGAAGTATTCAAACGTATGGCTAAAGTCAAAGGAATGGTTAATACCACTATCAGCAGGGAAGAATACACACCCGAATACCAGGTTGATTTTGACAGGGAGAAGCTGGCATTAAACGGACTCAATATCAGTACCGCTTCCAACTATTTAAACAACCGAATAAATGGTATAACCTCTTCACTTTTCAGGGAAGATGGGGAAGAGTATTCCATCGTGGTGGCCTATGCACCTCAATACCGTCAGTCCATTGAAGATATTGAGAATATCATGATTTACAATACCCAGGGTCAGGCGATCAGACTAAAAGATTTGGGTAATGTTGTCGAACGTTTTACTCCGCCTACCATCGAACGCAAAAACCGTCAACGAATCATTACTGTTTCATCAACTGTTTCGGGAACTACACTTGATAAAGCTGTGAAAGATATAAATGCACAACTTGCCCAGATAGATATTCCTTCGGAAGTGACAACTAGCATTGCAGGTTCATTTAAAGATCAGCAAGAGTCGTTCAGCGATTTGGGGGCATTACTTCTGATCATTATCTTGCTTGTATTTGTTGTAATGGCTTCACAATTCGAATCGGTTACCTATCCGTTTATCATTATGTTCTCAGTTCCTTTTGGAATTTCAGGAGTCGTGTTAGCCTTGTGGCTTACGGGGTCTACATTCAATGTAATGACATTCGTCGGAGTGATTATGCTGGTAGGTATTGTGGTAAAGAATGGTATTGTTATGGTGGATTATATCAACCTGAATCGTGAACGTGGCATGGGAATCATACGATCGGTAGTAGCCGGTGGTAAATCACGTTTACGACCTGTATTAATGACCAGTCTGACTGCAATTCTGGGAATGTTGCCATTAGCAATAAGCCGCGGACAAGGTTCAGAAATGTGGAAACCTATGGCTGTTACAGTGATTGGAGGGTTGACAGTTTCTACGATGCTGACGTTGGTTGTTGTTCCTACTTTATACACACTCTTTGCTGCCAGTGGGGTTAAACGTCAACATAAAAAGCTGAAGCGTATTGCCCGCGAAAAGGAAATGAACGAATTAGAAGCTAATAACTAAAAACTACAGAGATGAAATCAATATTTATATCATTCGATCAGGCATATTACGAGCAGGTTATGGCTATTTTATCCATCAATCATGTACGTGGGTATAGCGGTTGGGAATCGGTGATTGGTCGTGGAAGTATTGCCGGCGATCCACATTTCGGAACACATGCATGGCCTGCACTGAACACGGCTATTCTTACCGTTGTTGATGATCCGAAAGTTAAACCGATACTGGATAATTTACGTGCATTGGATGCTACTTCCGAGAGAATGGGAATCAGAGCCTTTGTATGGAACATTGAAGACGGTATGTAATTCAGATTCAAATCATACATTTTTTTAATGCGCACCCGGGGTTATACCCAAGTGCGCATTTTTTTAAAACAGTTACTGAATAAATAGAATTCTATTCCAAGGTTTAAATTTCCAAATAGAAAAGGTAACTATCAGAAGTAAATGAAACAACATTGAAAATGCAAAAAGCTTATCTTTTATTGAAAAGCATCCTGGAAACTCTAAAGTCAGTCATGCAGAACATTTGGTTCAATAGTTGATCTTCTGTTCCACTTTAAACGTTTCTTTGTCGTATGATATTATTCACTTACCTTTGTGCTCCAAAATCAGGTAGATCCAGGCATGAAAAAATACTTACAAGAAAAGATATTCCAGATAATTTCAGAAGCAGCAGATGAACAACAACAGGAATGTTATGTTATCGGGGGCTTTGTCCGTGATATTTTTCTGAAGCGTCCGTCAAAAGATATTGATGTGGTAGTCGTTGGAAGCGGTATTGAACTTGCTAAACGTGTTTCGGCACGATTAGGAAAGAAAGCCAGTCTGACAGTTTTTAAAACATTCGGTACAGCTCAGGTTAAGCTGAACGGGCTTGAAGTTGAATTTGTAGGTGCCCGTAAAGAATCGTACAACCGTGATTCTCGAAATCCGATTGTTGAAGACGGTACCCTTGAAGATGACCAGAACCGGAGAGATTTTACTATTAATGCCCTGGCGTTGTGCCTGAACAAGGATCGTTTCGGTGAACTGATTGATCCCTTCGGTGGATTGGAAGACCTGAAGAACTTTGTAATCCGCACACCTCTCAATCCTGATATTACTTTCTCCGACGATCCGTTACGTATGATGCGGGGGATCAGGTTTTCTGCCCAACTGGGTTTCTTTCTCGAATCAAATACTTTCGATGCCATTATCCGGAATAAAGACCGGATTGAAATTATCTCCAAAGAACGCATCGCCGACGAACTGAATAAAATCATGATGTCCAGGAAACCTTCTATTGGCTTTATATTGCTTGAAAAGACTGGTTTGCTTGAACTCATTTTCCCTGAACTGCTATCCTTAAAGGGTGCAGAGACTAAAGATGGTATCGGACATAAAGATAATTTTAATCACACATTGTTGGTATTGGATAATATCTGCAAACACACTGACAACTTATGGCTCCGGTGGGCTGCATTGTTACATGACATCGGAAAACCGCTTACTAAAAAGTTTGACACCCGGGTTGGCTGGACATTCCATAATCATAACTTTATTGGCGAAAAGATTATTCCGGATATCTTTCGCCGGATGAAACTTCCTACCAATGAAAAAATGAAGTACGTCCAGAAACTGGTAACACTCCATATGCGCCCCATCGTGTTAAGCGAAGAAGAGATTACCGACTCCGCTATCCGCAGGTTACTTTTCGAAGCTGGTGATGACATTGACGATTTAATGATGCTCTGTGAGGCAGACATCACCTCTAAGAATGAAGAAAAGGTAAAGAAATTTCGTGCTAACTTCCAACTGGTGCGTCAGAAATTAAAAGAGATCGAAGAGAAAGACCGCGTCCGGAATTTTCAACCGCCCATTAAAGGGAAGGAGATTATGGATGCTTTTGATCTACCGGCTTCGTCTATCGTTGGTGAAATTAAGACCCGCATTAAGGATGCCATCATGGATGGAATCATTCCAAACGAACACGATGCTGCTTATGCCTACTTACTCGAAATTGCAAAAGAACTTGGATTAAAACAAGTCAACAAATAAAAGGTAATTTTTTATTGTATAATATTTTAGATAGATTTCCCGAATATGAAACGTCTCTTTCCAATTATTATCAGCATGGTACTTTTATCATCCACTCACTCCAATTCTCAACCTGTTTATCCGGTAACGGTTAAAGGGACAGTCGTAGACACCTACTTTGGTGTAGAAGTCAAAGAACCCTACCGGTGGCTTGAAAATGACACTTCGAAGGTAACCTCAGCCTGGGTGAAAGCTCAGAATAAAGTCACCTACGATTATCTGGCACAGATTCCATTTCGCAGCGAGCTAAAAAAACGGTTGACAACATTGATTAATTACCCAAAATACGGAGCTCCATTCAAAAAAAACGGGCAGTATTTTTTCTTTAAAAACAACGGGCTACAAAACCAGTCAGTTTTATACCATCAGGCTACATTAACCTCCGAACCGAAAGTCATGCTTGATCCGAACACCTTCTCTACGGATGGAACGGTTGCTTTGCACACCCAATCGTTCTCGAAAAACGGGAAATACCTGGCCTACGCTATTTCAAGAAGCGGCTCCGACTGGAATGAGATTTTTGTTATGGATGTTGCAAGCAAACAGATTTTAAAGGATCATATCTTTTGGTCTAAGTCTTCGGACATATCCTGGCAGGGTGATGGATTCTATTATAGCGGGTACGACGCACCGGAACCCGGGAAAGAATATTCGAATAAAAATGAATACGAAAAAGTATATTTCCATACGGTAGGTCAGTTACAGAATCAGGACAAACTGATCTATGAGAATAAAAAATATCCCCTCCGTGAATGTTATCCGATTGTAACTGATGATGAAAAATACCTTTTCATTACCGAGACCGAAACTACTACCGGAAACGAGTTGTTATTTAAAAACCTAACCATACCCGATTCAAAGTTTGTCCTTTTAGCACCCGGCTTTAAAAGTGATTATTCAGTAGTGGATCATGTGGATGGAAAAATCTATATCCTCACCAACTGGAAAGCTCCAAAACAACGGCTAATGGAAGTAGATCCTGCAAATTACTCCCGTGAAAACTGGAAAGAAATTATTCCCGAATCGGAAGACGTACTCGAAAGAACGTCCATAATCGGTGGCAGGATCCTGGCCGAATACATGAAAGACGCGTCTCATCACGCGTATAACTTCGATTTAAGCGGGAAGAAACTAAATGAAGTTCAATTACCCGCACTGGGGACGTTAAGCGGTTTTTCGGGAGATAAAGACGATCAGGAAGCATTCTACATATTCAATTCATATACCTTCCCTCCCACTGTTTTCCGGTATGATGTTTCTAAAAATACGTCTGAAGTGTTTCATAAAACAGAAGTCTCGTTCAAACCGGAAGAATACATCAGCGAGCAGGTATTCTATACCAGCAAGGATGGAACCAAAGTACCCATGTCGATTACCTATAAGAAAGGGATAAAGAAAGATGGTAAAAATCCGTTGATGCTTTATGGCTACGGTGGTTTTAACATCAGCCTGAACCCATCCTTTAGTGCCATTCGTATCCCCTTTTTAGAAAACGGTGGAATTTATGTCGTGGCGAATCTGCGCGGTGGTGGCGAATATGGCGAAGCATGGCATCTGGCAGGTACTAAAATGAACAAACAAAATGTATTCGACGATTTTATTGGCGCTGCCGAATACCTGATCGCACACAAATACACTTCGTCGGACAAACTGGCCATTGATGGTGGTTCTAACGGAGGATTGCTGGTCGGAGCCTGTATGACCCAACGTCCCGGATTATATGCAGTAGCCGTCCCTGAAGTGGGCGTACTGGACATGTTGCGTTACAATCAGTTCACCATTGGCTGGTCGTGGACCAGTGATTATGGAAACAGCCAGGAAAGTAAAGAAATGTTCGAATACCTGAAAGGCTATTCCCCGTTGCATAACGTTAAACCCGGAGTAAAGTATCCGGCAACGCTGGTAATGACCGGTGATCACGACGACCGTGTCGTACCGGCCCATTCGTTTAAATTTGCAGCTACTTTACAGGCAGGTAATGCAGGAAATACACCGACATTGATCCGCATTGACTCCAAAGCGGGCCATGGAGCAGGGAAACCCATCGGCAAAGTGATCGATGCACAAACCGATATGTGGTCGTTTGTTATGTATAACCTGGGAATGAGTCCTAAATTTTAATACGTTATCCATTTTAAAATCAGTTTAATAGCTTTTGTTCAACTGTATTTATAACCGAAAACTTGATTTTTTCGCTTAAAAACTTGTTCAGATAAGCCAAAAAGCCTATCTTTGCACCGCTTTAAAAGCATGGCGGGATAGCTCAGTTGGTTAGAGCGTCGGATTCATAACCCGGAGGTCACGAGTTCAATTCTCGTCCCCGCTACAAAAAGAGGAAGTTCATTCGTTGAACTTCCTCTTTTTTATGTAATGCAACCGAACTAAACGGGATTCTGTTTCGATTAGTTATTCTAAATACGTGTCCGACAAGATGTTCTTTTATATTGTAGCTGCGGTATTGTAAATTAGCACTATACAAACAGTTTGGATTGAAATGATTATTTTTGTTGGTCATGAACGCTGGTGACTTGCAACAAGCATTATTTTTAATCATTTCACCAAGGAAATATCTGTGTCAACGTACAGCTGTCTTTAAAATCAGTCTATCTATTTAGATTTTCGCTTCGCTTCAATATCCAGAAATTGTTCGCGAAACCCCATTCCCCATTCTTCCATTGCCATAGTTATTGGTAATAAAGTTCTCCCTAAATCAGTAAGCTCATATTCAACTTTGGGAGGTAACACAGGGTAAATCGTTTTCTTGATAATTCCATGCTCTTCCATTTCATTCAGTTGAATATTTAATGCTCTTCGTGAGGCAGCAGGGATATAACGTTGTATTTCGCTTGGACGTTTTTTCCCTGTACTTAAATGATTAATGACACATGGTTTCCACTTGCCATCGATGACTTCCACAGTCACCTCCATGCCACATCGATATTCTTTTTCAATTTTGCGCTGATACATTGATATATAGATAGGGCAAATAGATGCACTATAAGCATATGTTTGCCGATATTGATTAATAGAAAATAAGTCCGTACCTTTGCAAAGGTAGAATATAATAGTCAGTTATAAAATAAACTATGAGATTTATGCTAAAATTAAAAATAAGATGAAGTGTGAAACCATTAATATGGGTAGCCTTATGCATTTGCAATTGAATTCAATATTTACAGGAGTTGTTAGCTATTTGGCAATCATTTTATGCCTGATAGTATGTGCGCCTATCACAGCGCAAACAAAATCCGAATCAGTTAATTCGAACAATTCAATTATGCAGATTATAGAAATATCGGCAAATAAATTAGGCGGAGTTGATAAAATCAAGTCCTTACACAGCCTTATGTTGCAGGGTTATGCCCAATATGTCTATATGTGGGGAGGCGGAAACATTACCGCATCACTGGATGCTCCTCAGAAATGGATGGCAGCAAATGAATTGCAACGAACCTGGGATTTTGATAATGATATATTTCAGTTAAAAGAACGACGCAATATGTTGTTCCCTTTCGCGGCACTATTTGGACATGCATTCTTCCCAATCAATCAGGTTCTCGATCATAACGTTTCTTTCGACAAACTTCAGGATGGAAAAGTTGTTCGTATAGGTGAGTTTGAACAAAATCCTTTATTTATTGACGGAACACGGGTACGTAAATTATGGTCATTGACCAATCCCGTTTCGTTATTACATGCTATTTTAACCAACAAAGTGAAAATTACTGATTTTCATAAATTGAATGATTTAATTCTGTTGGATATTAAGGCCGACAATGACATTACCCTTATTCTGACATTAAATAATACGACCAAAATACCGGTGTCTGTTCAATGGACAACTCCTCAAAATAATTTGGGTGAGGTGACGTTTACCACCACTTTCACCGGCTATATGCCTTTCGATGGGATTATTTTACCAATGGGATATAGTACAAAGATGGATTTCAGAGATATTGTCTATTTTAAAATGTATGTCGACGGATATAGAGTTAATAAACCTGTCGAGAATCTGAAAGCCCCCGAAAGTATTCTTAAAACTGAGGTACCGATTGAAAAAGCTTCTACTATTGAAGTAGAAAATGTAGGGAAAGGTATCTGGAGATTAACCGGCGGTACTACAGTTATTGAGTTTAAAGATCACCTTACACTTTTTGAGCTATATGGCAGTCAACTTCAGGCAAAAGCAATTATTGAGAAAGCAAATACACTTGTTCCAAATAAAAAAGCTACCGAATTAATTGTTTCTCATCATCATTTTGATCACACTGCCGGATTTCGTGCAGGAGTTGCTGCTGACTTAATGGTTTATAGTAGCAGAGCCAACGAAGGGATACTTCGCGAAATGGCAGAGCGGCCAACACCTCATTTTAGAGATGTACTTGAAGGTAATAATAAGTTTAAATTTGTACCGGTAGATGAGCATTTAAGACTAAGTGATAGTGTTATGACTCTTGATATTTACCATGTAATATCCAACAATCATATGGCAGACGCAGTATTTGCATATATCCCGGCTCAGCATTTAATGATTGAAGGTGACATAGGTACAGCTGCTTCCGATTGGCAACTTTGGCCGGATAGCTATATGGACAACATAAAATTCTATGGGATAAAGGTAGATAAGATATCACCGGTACATGAAAAAATCATGACCCATGAAGAACTATTACAATTCATTGAAGCAGGCCGTCAACGTACGTTGAAACGTGGGAGTGATTATCAAAAAATGAATGAATACCTCCCCGGGTATCCTATTTTTGAAACAAATAAGTAAATCGAAGTAAACATAAAGAGAAATGAAACTATTAGAGCCCTATAATCTTAACGGGATTAATTTAAAGAACAGAGTAGTTATGGCTCCTATGACCAGGAGCAGAGCCAATAACCCTGAACTGGCAGCAACCGGTCTTATTGCCGAGTATTACGAACAACGGGCATCGGCCGGCCTTATCATAAGTGAGGGGACACACATTAGTCCTATGGCCATTGGCTCCATCAATGTACCTGATATCTACACTCAGGCACAGATTGAAGGTTGGAAAAAAACAACCGAAAGGGTACACGCCAAAGGAGGCAAGATATTTGCACAACTATGGCATGTTGGACGTATTTCTCATCCCGATTTGTTAGGAGGGAAACTTCCTTTAGCTCCATCAGCCATCAATCCTAATTTTCGTGCATATGCTGCCAAAGGATTTGTAGATACAGTTACCCCGAAGGAAATGACCCCGGAAGAGATACATCAAACTATCAAAGACTTTGCACAGGCAGCCCAAAATGCTTTTACGGCCGGTTTTGACGGGGTTGAACTGCATGCTGCCAATGGTTATCTGTTTCATCAGTTCTTCGCTAAATGTGCCAACACGCGCGCCGATGAATATGGCGGTTCTATAGTAAACAGAGCCCGGTTTCTCTTTGATGTGTTAGACGAAATAAAAAAGACCTGCGAACTAAACCGGGTAGGTATCCGAATATCTCCGGCAATGGATAAAACCTTTGGAATTACTATTGACGAAGAGACTACGCCAACATACGAATATATTGTAAATCGTCTTAATGAATACAATCTGGCATATCTTCATATTTCCGGATTTACAATTCAAGAAACTGTCGATCCAATGAAAATTGTATTAGAAACTGCTAAACATTATCGTCAGTTGTTCAAAGGGTCCCTTATTATTAATAAAGGATTTGGAAGAGATACAGCCAATCAGGCCATTGAAGACGGAATCACAGATATGGTTTCTTTTGGAGAACTTTATATTGCAAATCCTGATTTGGTTGAACGATTTACAACCAATGCGCCTCTTACCAAACCCGATCGTTCTAAATATTATGCCTTTGCAGAGGGATCAAGCGGATATACTGATTATTCATTTTCAAAAGTCTGACAAATCAGCATAAATAATGATTTTCTAAACTGTTTTCAGGTGAATTGAGTAAAGAAAACGGATTAGGTTCTGCCTCATCCTCCACGATCGCCAGAACTTCTACTGTCCGGCTAAGCGTCCACGCTCTATCTCTGCTAAATGGCAAACTCCTTCTATCGACCCGTTCGCTTGGAGCGAGCGGGTCGGTAAATTTATACCTGCTTCCCGTGGAATGAGAATCCTGATCTCCGATTGAACAAGAGGTAAGCGTACTTAGAAAAAGCGAAAGAGTACTTTCTATGCAATACGTTTTGGTTTTATTCCCTTGGAATAATTCTTAGCATTCCTTCAGTATGTTCCAAAAAGGCATTACACTGTGTCAGGTATTCTTGCATTTCGTTAATATCATCACCATAGATGGTGGCACTGAATTCATGCATTCTTTGTAACATCCGTATATACGGGATACAATCACCCTGTTTTGTGAGTTTTTTTAATGTTCCAATGTAATCATCTCTGAATACTGTTGGAATGATAATTTTTGATTGCCCTCCTTTCACCAATTCTGCATTCATCATAATTCTGGCCAGCCTACCATTGCCATCTAAGAACGGATGGACTTCACTCAAAATAAACATCATGTAGGTTGCTTTTGAAAATGGGTGTTCCAATACATTATAGAAATCAAAAGCCTGAATCAATGTACCTTTTACCAGATTAAAATCAACAAAGGATGTGCTACCTGCAAAATTATTCTTATCTTTGAACTGACCGGGATTTTTATCCTCTCGTGCACTAAGTAAAATTCCATGTCGATAAGAAAGTATTTGCAAAAATTCAACCTGTGATTGTGGAGTTATTGACATTTCTTGCCTATTGGAAACGAGATGATAAGTACCTAATACATCATGACTATCTTGATTTCTGGCAGCTAATGGTTTGTTTGTGTCAATAATTTGTTTTGCTTCAGCTATTTCAAACCTGGTGCCTTCAATGTAGTTGGAGAAATAACTCTCAAAGAAAGCAAAATTCCGGAATGATTTTAGAGTTATGTTTGCTTCCGGTCTGTTTTTAAATTCCTGTTGCTGCAATTCCAGAAATAAAGTTTTAAACAGATTCAGTCTGATAGGGTCGTATGGGAATCCAAAAGCCCTTGCAATAGCAATGGGTGATGAAAGTATTTTTGAAGTATGGCTTGAAAGCAATGCACTTATCATTTTATTTAGCTGTTCAAACTCTTTTTGCATATTGATTTTTTTAGCGATATCCTTTGCAATGTCCCTAACCTTATTAATCTCGTCATCTCCATTTACCCGAATGATTTGTTCTAGTTTTTCTTCGAGTTCCGGCAAAGTCAAACATTTGGTAGTTGAACCTACTTTCTTGGTTGCTTGTAAGTTTTCTAAAAAAGCCCTTGATTTCTGAGAAACATATAATTCTCCCGAGATGGCATTATCACCGTCAATAGGTTTGCATCCCTTAAGAAAACAAAGTGTCACACCCGGAATCTTTACATTTTTGGTATAGCTGTAGGTTAAATATAGTTGACCTGCTTTTGTGGGTTGAAATTCAAAGGCTGACCGATGGCTTAATAATGCTCCCGGATAAAGTCTGCCAAGTATAAAAAAGAGATTTCGTTTTATTATATCCTCAGCCGGTTCATTTAAATTGGAGGTATAAATGCGAGCTGCAATCTTTTTGATTTTTCCTTCTTCCCGTAATTTGGAAATTTGTTTTGAGATTTTCGGTTCGGGTGAACTGAAAATTACTTCCTGAAGGTGTATTGGTAAAATATTTTCCATTATAAAAGCATTTAACTGCAAATATAGATGATATTTTCTACTAAGAGAGCATTTATAGCAAATATTTTCTACTAAACATCATTGCCTTAAAACAATTTTTTCCCTCTAAATAGTTTGTTAAAGCTTGAAAAAGGCAAATATTTTCGGCTTCACAATCTTTGATGTGTTCATCGACTGCATACCGAAATCCTTCAGTCAATTCTTTCACGGTTTCCCCTTCAAAAGTTGCCAAATCATTAATACTTTCAACTATTCCATAAAACACAGTTTCATTTGTTGATAAATGGACACACCCTATAATGGTAAATATCATCATTCAACCTCTATACCCTTCATCGAATGCTTTTCTTCAAGTTACGTCCGCTCTTCATTGAAATTTGATTGAGATTTGATTGGGGGTTGATTGAGAGTTCAAAGGGTCGGGGCCCAACCAACCCCCAACCAACCCCCTACCAACCCCCAATCATCCCCCTATCTACAAAGAATGAAATAAGACCATGCTACTGAGAAAAGAAGCGGGGATTTGAGCATAAAAAACCAGAAAAGGTATGTGATTCGAAGGAATGAGAAGTGAAGGAATGAGAGATGAAAAAGGGAATAGTATTGGTGGGTTTAAACATTTAATGGTCAGCGAGAAGAGCAACTGTTTTCGAACCGGATTTTATGTTAAACTGAAATCACAATACGTCCTTTATGTATGAATATATATTTACATATATTAATTTACTATAATATTTCAGTCGTTTAGAACAAGTTTAAACGATTAAACATATCTTTGAATCGTAAATCTTTTCAACACGAAAAAACACATCTGCGTTCATGAAAAAGAATGTATCCCTAAAAGACATAGCCGAGAAAGTTGGAGTTTCAACAGCTCTGGTGTCGTACGTGTTGAATAACAAGTTAAAAGACCGCATTAACAAAGAGGTTGCCGCCACCATCAGGCAGGCTGCCGAAGACCTGAATTACCGACCCAACCAGATTGCCCGGAGCCTGAAAGCTCAAAAGACTTTTACCATTGGCTTGATTGTAGCCGATATCGCCAACCCATTTTCTTCCCAGATAGCACGCATCATTGAAGACGAAGCAAAAAACTACGGGTATTCCGTTATTTTCGGCAGTTCCGACGAGAGTGCAAAAAAAACAAGTGATTTAATAAAATTATTTCTCGACCGACAGGTGGATGGATTGATCATTGCCTTGCCCGAACATACGGAAGAACAGGTACAGTACCTGAAAAAAATTCATGTGCCTTTCGTACTTATTGACCGGTATTACCCTGCCATCACTACAAACTCTGTTTCCATAAACAACTACAGCGCTGCACAACAGGCTATCCAACATTTGTTAGACAACGGTCATAAACGCATCGGGATTGTCGGCTACCAAACATCGTTGTTTCATCTGAACGAACGCATCAGGGGAGCAGTGGATCTTTTATCGGACAATGCCCTGATTGGGAATGTCAGGATTGGTTCCATTCAACAGGATGTAGCCACTGCCATCAATGGATTTCTGGCGGATCCGGATCCGGTGAGTGCTATCTTTTTTACGTCAAACTTACTCGCCATTTCCGGACTAAAATATATCAACAGTCTGGGTATAAAAATCCCGGATCAACTTGCTATAGTAGGTTTTGACGAGACCGATGCCTTTGACTTGTTTTATGTTCCGATAAGTTATGTAAAGCAACCTCTGGTTGAATTGGGCCGGGAGAGCATTAAGCTGCTGCTGGAGAACATTGATAACAACGAAAGCATAAATTCAGTGATATTAGACGCAGAACTCGTGATCAGAAGTTCGTCAGTAAACATAAAATAATTTTTTTAATCCGTTTGTTTAAACGTTTAAACACTCCTTTTAAAATTATAAAATTTAAAATCAATAAAAACAATCAACATAAAAATCTGAAATCATGAACACAACCAACCAACAAAAGAAAACAGTAGTGTGCTACGGAGAAGTACTTTGGGATATTTTCCCGACAAAGACAAAACCGGGAGGAGCACCAATGAATGTTGCCTATCATTTACGCAAATTCGGGATTGACAGCCGAATGATCAGCCGCGTAGGAAATGATGAAGCGGGCAAAAAACTAATCCAGTTGCTTACCGAATGGGAAATACCCACCGATACCTGTCAGATTGATAAGGCAAATGAAACCGGATATGTACTGGCGACCGTCTTACCCGGAAACGAAATGAGTTACAACATTCATTCGCCGGTGGCATGGGATTATATTACTCCGAATGCCCAAAACGACAAGTTGGTGAGTGAAGCCGATGCATTTGTATATGGCAGCCTGGTAACCCGGAATGAAACATCCCTCGAAACCTTGTATCATTTGATTAAAAAAGCAAAGTTCAACGTGTTCGACATCAACCTGCGCCAACCTTATTATTCACAAGAAATCATCGAACATTTGCTTGAGAAATGCAATTTACTGAAATTGAACGATTCGGAGCTGGAATTAATCAGTACCTGGTTTTCAATAAAGGACTCGGACGAGGAATCCGCCGTCAGGTCAATCCAGCAAAAATTCAATATCGACGAAGTGATTGTCACCAGAGGAGCTGAAGGTGCCGGTTATTACACCCGGTCTGAATCGTATTCGTTCCCGGCATTCAAAGTAACCGTAAAAGACACCTGCGGGAGTGGGGATTCATTTCTGGCTGCATTTCTGGCTAAAAAATTCGATAATGAATCGCCGGAGTGCTGCATGAAGTATGCAACCGGACTGGGAGCATTTGTAGCTTCACACGAAGGAGCCTGTCCTGCTTACAACCTGGCAGAACTCGAATCAATATTATTTCAACAACAAATCACATAGAAAACACAATCAAAATCTAAATTATCATGCAAGCAACAAATTTAACAGCAGTAAAACCGGTCGGTGTTGAATCTACAACGACTACACACAACGCACAAAAAACAAATAGTTATGTGCTTCCTTTAATCCTGATCGTCAGCTTATTCTTTATGTGGGGAATGGGCGGCAGCATTAACGACATTTTAATCCAACAGTTCAAGAAAACCTTTGTATTGACTGATTTTGAATCAGGTCTGGTGCAGTCAGCCTTTTACCTGGGGTATTTCCTGCTGGCAGTTCCGGCATCACTGATTATGCGCAAATTCAATTACAAAACAGGCATTGTGATCGGTCTTTTCTTATTTGCCACTGGAGCCTTATTGTTCTATCCGGCTGCTGAAAATGCTTCCTACGGTTTCTTCCTGGTTGCACTGTTTGTCATTGCCTCGGGACTAACATTTCTGGAAACAGCCGGCAATCCGTATGTCTCGGCATTAGGAGATCCGGAATCGGCAACATTCCGTT